>TARA_B110000444_G_scaffold27792_1_pt1 | contig 28804 bp, 28 predicted proteins | sample TARA_B110000444 | Tara Oceans TARA_B110000444 (sample SAMEA4398370) | marine metagenome | biome: Polar Biome; feature: [SRF] surface water layer (ENVO:00010504); material: water (ENVO:00002006), including particulate matter (ENVO:01000060) such as... | depth 5 m | reverse complement strand
ACATCTGGTTCTTGCATATCATCTGGAAAAATTGGAGTTTCTTTTTTTGGCGGTCCTTTTTCAACAGGTTGAAAATCATTAAAAGAATCGTCAGATGTCGATTCTTTGGATATATTTGAATATTTTTTATGTAATGCTTCTACCAATTTATCATATTTACCATCAAATTTATCCAATAATTTAGGAATATTGGAAATTTTCTTTATTTTTTCGGCATCTTCAAGATTGTCAGAATATACTTTCAGAAGTATTTCGTTAGTCTCTTCCCGTGTCAGATTATCGGCCACTTTCAATCAACTCCGGAACTAACTGAATGTGGTATGATTATTAATGCGCCGATACAAAGTTATTCTTCTTCGCCTTCTACCTCAAAATTACCAATATCTGAAAGAGAGTTTGAAAGTCCTTGCCATTTTTCGGACTCTTTGCCTTTTGGGGCTGTCAAACGGCTCCATCTATCGAAGGACGTTTTTACATCTCCATCTTCCAGCGCCGTAGCGGCAATGTTCATAGTTGCTGATGCAGAAAGTAAATCCAATAATTTAGAAAATGCATCATTTACAATAGGAAATGATTTATTTGGCTTAGATAAACCAATTGAAATTGCGTCGTCAGTATTTTTCCAAACTCTCTCTATTGCTGACAATTTATCTTGCTTTATTTTCTTTGCTAGTCTAATGATGAATGTTTGTTTTAAGCAAAAAATGATTAAAATGAATATCAACAATAGAGAAAGATAGTCAAATAAACCTAAATTTGGTAAAGGCTCTATCCATTTAGGATCTGCCCATAAATCTAATTTAGCACCATCAGGAAATGTCGCAAAACCAGTACGTTCGTAAATTTTTGCCAATTGACCTAATTTATTAACAATAAAGAGAGTAGTAAATATTATCATAAAAAATGATAATAAGAACCATCTTCGCGATTTAATTGATATCATTTTAGGTTTTTTCCTATAATTTTCGATTTTGAGTTTTCTCGATGGATTATTTATCCATAGCCTAAATAATGTAGATAAAAGATAAATTATAATTATATAATCCTGGTGCCCTAATTTTAAATCTCCCCAAATTACACGATTAGAAAAAATATTAGTCGCCATTGCCATAGATGATGGCAATAGTATTAATTTTTCCTTACTTTCAATAATTGGGATTTCAGGGAATAAATCATAATTATTTAATGCAATTACCGCATTGTCCATTAACCCCAATATATTGATTATTTCAAAAATAGCAATTACAGTAGAAAAGACTACTGTATAGGATTTTGGTTCAGAAAATATGCTTGCCACTGACTCTCACCTGTACTTCGCAATACTGTATAGTCTATGAAAACACCGAAAAAAAAAGATTCCTAAGCATTGTCTGCATAGTACTAATAACATAAGGGGAGGAAGAATTACTATGACCGATTATTTAGATCGAATCGGTGCTGGAAAAATACTATTATCAAAAGAGCCATTTTCATTTGATTGGACTCCACCGAGCTTAGTTGGAAGAGAAAAAGAATTGATGGAGATTGCATCGATTTTTATTGGAATTGATAATCCAAACGTAAGTGCAAGAGTCACCATAATGGGCCCAGTTGGTTCCGGTAAAACGGTTTTAGCAAAAAGATTCAGTGATGATTTGATTAAAAAATTGGAGGGCAGAAGAAAAATAGTATCAATTCATATCAATTGTAGAAATTATTCAAGAACATCTCAAGTGTTACATCAAATAGCAATGAAATTAGATCCTAGGCATCCTGAAAGAGGATTTAGTGCGGGTGAAATTATACACACTATCAGAAGAAATCTCAATTCCCATAATATCCATCTCATCCTTATACTCGATGAAGTTGACGTCCTCATTAGAAAGGATAGTTCAGACTTAATATATAGGCTATTAAGAATTGATGAAGGGCAAAATGATAAGGGATATTTATCATTAATTCTTATCAGTCAGGAATTAAGTCTCATGAATAGATTTGAGGCAGCAATAATATCAAGATTAGGTATGAGTAATGTACTTAAATTAGAACCATATGATGAAAATCAATTGATTGGAATTGCCAAACAAAGGGCTTTATTAGCATGTAAAAGTGGTTCGGTAAATGAGGATATTTTATCTAAAATTGGACGATATTCAGCAGTAAGTGGAGATGCGCGCATGTGTATTGAATTACTAGAAGGAGGCATTAGAAGAGCGGAAATGAACGGAATGGATGAAGTCCGTATTGAAGACATAGAGCCTAGTCAATTTAGAGAGTCTTCTGTTGAACCAAGTCAGATTGATGGCCTATTAGAGCATCAAAAATTAGTTTTACTTGGAATTTGTAGAAGATTAAAAAAGAAAGATAATCTGTTCAGTGGAGATGCTAAAAAACTGTACATATTAGTTTGCGAAGAATATGGAGTGAAGGCCAAGGGTCATACTACTTTTTTGAAATATTTGAAATCTTTAGAAATAGAAGGTTTAATTGATACTGAAACAGTCAATTCGAATACTGGAAGAGGTCGGACACAGAATATAACTATGTCAAATTCTTCACCAGCAGAATTAGAAAATAGAATTGAAAAAGTTTTATCAAGGTACTGATAAAAATATCAATACTTCCGAACCGCTCTTATAGCAACCTTATGTCGGAATGCCGTCAGAGGACTTATTATGGCAGGCGAACAATCATTTAAAGCGGTGATTAATGATACAAATCCTACATTCAATGGAAGGGCTTTTTCCATGGAAATAACGGGATCTAATTATAATCATTTATTAGGTAAAAAGATTGGAGATACAGTAGATGGCGGATTCTTAGGAGAGGGGGATCAGAATCTTACTGGATATAAATTACAAATTACTGGCGGATCCGACGTTACCGGAAGGCCAATGCGATCGGACCTTGATGGAGGTTCGGTCAAATCAATCCTAATAACCGCAGGAGTCGGATATAAAGGTAAAAAATATGTAAAGAAAAATGGGAAAGTATATCGCTACAAACATGATGGTTTGAGAAGGCGTAGAAATCTTCGAGGAAATGTCATAAGTCCAGAGACACGTCAAATAAATCTAAAGGTCGTCGAAGTCGGTAAGAGAAATCTAGGCATAATATTCGGCGTAGAGGAAGCACCATCTGTCGAACAAGCCTCTACTGAAGAGGCGTGAACGGCAGGAGTGATGTAGTCTGGCAAAATCACTTTCAAGACAACCTGAAGTAAATATTGGCATGGTTGGCCATGTCGATCATGGTAAAACTACTCTCACTAAGGCCCTCTCAGGAACTTGGACGGATACTCATTCTGAAGAAATGAAGCGTGGGATTAGCATCAAGCTAGGTTATGCAGATACTGCATTTTATTGTACCAATAATGGAGAATATTATGCGACAGGTAAGCATCCTGAAGAAAAAGATGACTTAGAAAAAGATCTTCTTAGATCTGTATCTTTCGTAGATGCACCTGGTCACGAAACTCTAATGGCTGTAATGATATCTGGTGCCTCAATAATGGATGGGGCATTATTATTAGTATCAGCAACTGAAGCTTGCCCTCAGCCTCAAACGAGAGAACATTTATCTGCACTAGAAATTGCAGGAATCAGTAACATTGTGATAGTACAAAATAAGATTGATATCGTTACAAGAGAAAGGGCCATTGAATCATATAATGAAATAAAGAATTTCGTAGAAGGGACTATTGCTGAAAATGCACCAATAATCCCAGTTTCGGCACATCATGATGTTAATTTAGATATGTTGATTCAAGCAATTCAAGAAACCATTCCAACTCCAGATAGGACATCTGATGAAAAGGGGTTGATGTATGTTGCGCGATCATTTGATGTCAACAGACCCGGAACGAGACCTAGTAAACTCAAAGGAGGAATAATTGGAGGTAGCGTTGTAGAAGGATCTTTCAGCGTTGGCGATAAAATCCTCATAGCACCTGGAAGAAGAATAAAGGAAGGTAATAAAGTTCGATGGGAACCATTGGAAACCGTAATTGAAAGTGCACAAGGAGGAGGCTTAGATCTTCAGACTGTGCATGCAGGAGGATTATGCGGAATTGCGACACCAATGGATCCAGTTTCTACCAAAGCAGATGAGTTATCGGGACAAGTAATGGCAAAAATAGGAGAGTTGCCTCCGATTTGGTCTGAATTAAAGGTTGACTTAGAGTTACTAAAATTTATGGTTTCTGCAAGTGATGAGGGGAGTAGTGAAGTTCGACCACTTCAACCAAATGAAATGTTGATGATTAATTCGGCCACAACCACTAGCGTAGGTACTGTTTCATCAATAAAGGGTAGAAAGGCCACCATAACTCTAAGATTGCCCATCTGTGCAAAAGAAGGTAGCAGAATTACCTTATCAAGACGAATTGGTACAAGATGGCGTTTAATCGGCCATGGTTCAATAACTGGGTGATGATTTATGATGCGCGTCTTGGTTGACGCTTGTGGCTGGGCAGCATTAATGGATGCAAAATTAAATGTTGACTCCGCTTTAATTGGAGTGATTGGAGAATTTGAATTAATCTTAATGGAAAGGGTGAAAGAAGAATTAGATGAATTATCCAAAACTAAGAGGAATTTGTTGCTAAGCCTTTTAGAAGTAAAAAGTACTTTAGTTGCAAATATCAATGGATTAAGCCATACAGATGATATGTTAATTAAAATGTCAATAGAAAATTCATGGCCTGTACTTACTGTTGATAGGGAATTAAAGGAACGTTTGATTAACTCTGGTGGATCATATATAGAAGTAACATCCAGAAAAATATTGAAACTAATTGGATTAAGGAAGGGTGAATAATACATCATCATCATGTCCATCCAGGAGACCTATCTTTACAGCTGCATCTATCCAAGCATGAGCGTAGTTTATTGCAGCAAACGAATCAACTAATTTCCCAGATTTAAGAAAATGCCGTGCATCTGATGAATAATCATCGCACATCCTAAGCATTGACTCTAGGCGTTTCTTATCGGCATTATTTTTTATTATAGGAGTGGCTTTTGACCTTGCTTTAGCGGTTAAATTAAGATATTTCTCAATTCTTTCTGGAGTTATTTTATCTTCAATTTTCAAAAAAACACAACCTAAAAATGACTTAATGCAGAATTACTTAATTTAAACATCCTAGAACGCCCTTTCTTTCTAACTGAAAGTATACCAGCTTTATTTAGGCCATTATAAATTTGTGATAATCTTGGCCTCCCAACTTGTAATAATGCTTGTAATTCATCATCTGAAGGAGATATTTCCCTTTCTTTAGCTTTTGAAATTACAAGAACTTCGGCATCAGATAATTGAGACGCATAATCTCTATCAAATAGATTATCACTTTCCCATTTAGGCCCCAATGGCAGTTTTATATAGTTTTTTGAAGCATTAATCATCAAATCATCAGACTTAAGTGTCTCTTCTATGATTGTATCTTCAAAAATGGGTTCTTCGTATATTGGGTTATCATAAATTATTTGTTCAGAATTACTCTCTTCATAAATCGTCTCATTAGGTAGAGTAGATTCCTCATTTGCATCTACCGTCCAAACGGCATCTTCAGTCCTATCAACTATTTTTTCATTAGTGTCATCCAAGGCGTCAGAATCATACTCTGGGCTATTAGACATTATGGATGATTTATGATTCATAAAATTAGGAAAATTTGGTTCTGAAGCGCTAGCATCAATAAAAATCGTAGATTCTTCATCTGAGACGGCATTAGATTCGATTGATACAGAGGTATTCCTAGATCTACCAATTATTCCTCCAAAATTAGTCACTTTTGGCTTGTTAACTTGACTATACTCAAAAGGAGTTTGTTTATGATTAGATTGATTTGAATCATCTTTTTTTTCATCATCAATAACAATATTTTTCAATTCTTTATTTATTACTATATCATTATCAATAACAGGTTGCTTGAATTCTTCGCTCCAGTCAATAAGTGTAAAATCATCATTTCTAGAACTTGGTTTATTGACGACTTCTAAGATTGGTTCCGGCATATCAATTACGTCATCTTGGGTAGAGATAATATTATTTTCCGGAGTTTTCATATTTTGGAGATTATCAAATAAAAATGGTTTTTTCTCTATTTTTTTTTCAATTTCGTACTCATCTACAATTATTGATTCATTTGATTGGACTAAATTTTGTACAGTATCATTTGAATTAAATTTTTCAATTGGTTTGGATGTTATTTCATCCAAAGCATGCAATTTCTTAAGAGTCCCAAGCGAACCAATTCCTCTGTGTTCATCAACTAGATTCTGTAATAAGTTGATAATTAAACGAGGATTTCCGCCAGTTTTTTGATAAATTAGTTTCAGAATGTTGGGCCTTAACAACCATTTTTCTTTTCCCATTTTCATTATTCTTTTATCGACTAAATTTTGTATATCTCCGATATCTAATTCTTTCAATTGAATTGGTTCGGTAAATAAGCCAATAGTATCATTATCTAAAGAATTAAGTTGTGAAGGAGTAAGTGAGATAATGACCAATGCCCTTAATCTTTGAAGTATTGGAGTTATCCGAGGTAGGAAAGTCTCGATAGGTATATTGGAAGGATAATCCAAAGCAACGACCGGTAAAGGGCCAGTTTTTGATTCTAAGTTTCTAACTAGCCCATCTGAAATTTTATGTATTGATTTTGATTTTTCAAATCCATCGAAGGAAATTGATATCTCGTGTATCACAGAAAGTAATTGATTTTCTTCAGGCCAATATTGACATACAATATTATTTGATGAAAATGAACATATTGAATTAATCAATGATGTTCTACCTGATCCTCTCTCACCTGAGAGTAATACCATTCTTGGAGATCCAGATATTATTAATTCTCTCATCGAGGATAGTATATTGTTTCTACCGACAATTTCTGAAATTCTATTTCCTTCAATGGGCCTTGAATCAAACGGATTACCTCTCAATGGTGGAATAGAAATTGTTAGTTGTTGTTCCATTACCATATAGTGCCAGTTTATACCTGAGCATATAATATTGACGGGTGTTAACGTTACATTAACGCATATTTTTGCATGTTTTTAAAAAAACCGAAAGGATTTATAATAAAATTTGCCCGTAGTTGCGTGTTTTATCAAAAATATTATTAACGCTTTATTAACGCATCATTAACGCATCATTAACGCTTAAATAACCCGTTAACCATCATATTAACGTAAATCTGATTTAGTGAAATAAATATTATTCGTAAATTTTAGAAGTACTAAGCATCAGGGGAGACTGATAGCATGCCAGTAGAGAATAGTCGTTTAGAAGGATTTTACAAACTCCCAGTATCAGAAAGAAGGGAAATGTTAGCAGAAATAGCTAACTTAAAAGATGAACATGTCAATGCATGGTCAATGCATGGAGAATTAGATGAAGAAAGTGCAGATAGGATGATTGAAAATGTCATCGGCACATATTCATTACCAATAGGCGTAGCTACTAACTTCATAATTGATGGAGAGCACTATTTGATACCGTTTGTAGTTGAGGAGCCCAGCGTAGTAGCGGCAGCAAGCAATATGGCTAAAAGGTGCATTAACAATGGAGGATTTAAATCCAATAATGATGATCCAATAATGATAGGTCAAATACAGATTGTAGGATGTCAGAATCCAGAAAAAACAAAAATAGATCTATTAGGATCAAAAAATGATTTAATCGATAGATGTAATGAAGTTGACCCCATATTAGTAAAATTTGGTGGAGGTTGCAGAGACATAGAAGTAAGAATTATCGAAACAGACTCAGGCCCGATGGTAATATTGCACATATTAGTTGATTGCAGAGATGCAATGGGTGCCAATGCAGTAAATACAATGGCAGAAACTATCGCACCAATAGTAGAGTCGATTTCAAATGGTACTGTAATTTTGAGAATTATAAGTAACTTGGCAGTACACAGGTTGGCTAGAGTTAGTGCGATATTTTCACCTGAAGAGATGTCTGAATCCGGTAACGATTCTGTCCGAGGAAAGGAAATAATAGACGGAGTGATACAGGCTTATCATTTTGCTAAAGCGGATCCATTTAGAGCTACTACCCATAATAAAGGAATAATGAATGCAATTTCATCTGTTGCCCTTGCATGTGGGCAAGATTGGAGGGCAATCGAGTCAGGAGCACATAGTTATGCAGCATACAAGAATCCATGCCCTAATTGTGAATGTTCAAACTGTAACAAATACGGGTCACTGACAGATTGGGAAAAAGATTCTGAGGGCAATTTAGTTGGCTCTATTGAGTTGCCGATGGCAGTAGGCCTCGTAGGAGGAGCAGTGAGAGTTCATCCAGCCGCACAAGCTAATGTAGCATTAATTGGAGTTAGGACTGCCGACGATTTATCCAAAGTTATGGCTGCTTCTGGACTGGCACAGAACTTAGGGGCATTAAGGGCATTAGCAACAGTTGGAATACAAGCTGGCCATATGAAACTCCATGTAAGAAATATGGCTGTAACCGCAGGAGCCGAGGGGAAAGAAGTTGATGAAGTAGCTTCAAGTTTAAGAAAAAGTGGAGTTAGGATAACTCAAGCAGTAGTTATTGAAGAATTGGAGAAAATACGTAAAGATATATGATTTTTAAGTTAATCAGTATTTTGTAATTCTTCTTCAGTAGAATCTGATTCTGAAAATTCGGATATTATCATTTGTTCATCAGGTGCCAGGGATGCCGCCAATTGTGCACTATTAAGGCCCATTTTACTAGCTTCTTCCCTAAACCAAGTCCTAACTTTCCTGAATTCTACCTCAGGGCAACCAAAATATTCTGCAAACCTCCTAGTTGTAGTTAGTCTCCTTGTTAATCCATCTCTTCTTCTGTCAATCAAGCCCCTATTTGATAAATCTCTAACATGATCATAGGCACGCTGTCCCAACATATCTACGAGTTGGGCTTGACTCATAGGTTGATGATAGGCTATTAGTGCTGCTGCTGGCAATAGCCTTTGTGGTATATCTGCTTTAAATTTTTCAGGAAGATATTGGGAAAGATTTGGACGAACTTCAAAAATCCATCTACCTGAAACATTAGTTAATTGTAAAGCACAATCTTTACGTCTTTTTATTGTAGCCTTTAGATTATTTAATGCCTCTTCTACTTCATTATTTGGTTTATCTAATAATTCCGTTAATTCAGATGTAGACATAGAGCGTCCTGCACCGAAAACAATGGCTTCCAATATAGTAGTTAATTCTGGTTCAGACAGTTCCTACACCTCTAATTTTAGATTTTGGATATAGGTGTTCAGTCAAAGTATCAAAATCATCTACATCTTCCCATAAATTTCTAAGAATTATCTTTCCATCTCGGCCTTCTTCTTGTTTCAAATCAACATAGCCCCTATTTGTTAAGAAAAGAGCTGCAACTAATGCAGTAACTTGTGCTTCTGATTTCGCCTCTTCAATACTCATCCCAGATTGTAATGAATTACCATTAAGCGTACTAACTATATCCTTTAGCTCAACAGATTCAGAATCTTGTTTTTTATTATTTTTTAATGCATACCATGTTCTTTGTAAATCATCTTCCAAATTTTCAATATGTAAACTTCCACTAAATCTTGCTCTTGCTTTTTCATTTGCTTCCCTACGTTCTTTAGCAATGGTTTCTCTTAATCTCTGCTCTTCTGCCAACTTACCTGCTGATTGGAGTCCCATTAAAAGTTCACCAAGTGTCACTGGACGTCCCTGATCCCGATGTATACGACCTTCAAAAATAGATGGTAATGCTTCATCAGCAGCACCTGATAATACTCCTCCTGTAAAAATATAATCTTCATCATCGAGATCTGTTTCCCAGCCTCCCTCAAATTCCCAAACATCATCTTCTTGATATTGCAAAGATTTTTCTTGTCGCTCTATTAAAGTTGAAGCTTGACCTTTAAGGATAGTCCATGCCATTCTAACTAATTTCCCACAAGTAGGGAGATCTATATTTCCAGTATTCTCGATTCTTTTGTTGAACATTTCCAAAAAACTAGACAAATCTACATCCCATGGGTCTAAATCACTTGTATTGAATAATTGGAAAACCAATGCTACAGACCTATCAAAAGGGTCAATTAAAAATTGATGTTCAGCCTCTTCGAGGGTCGCTAATTCTAACAGCCTATCTAAATATCTACTAGTTTCTAAATCTGATTCTCCTCCGAGTAATCTAGCAACTATGTCTTCCCTCATATCATCACCAAAAACAACCAAAACTAAACCTCCTCAGATTTAATTTCAATCGTATTGATTTCTTCATATTCTTGTTCTTTTGAAATATCATTCTCTTGTGCTTCGATTTCTTCAGTGTAATCTTCCGTTCTGACTCTTAGAGATTCAAGGCTTGGGTCTTGTTTTGAATTTTTAATGTCTTCAATACCGGCTCTTTCGGATAATCCAGATAGGCTTTTCAAAGTTGAAAGTGGTTCTGGCGAACGTGGCATGTTTTCTGCTTTGGGTAATTCCGGCATAGCATCTTTTTCTGCTTGAGAAGCTTTTCTGGCTAATTCTTCAGCCTCCAAGTCATCCCCTAAGTCTAAGGCTGCTGCTCGATCGAAGTCAGTAATTTTCCTGCTGCACCCATCTCCTGCATGAGTAATCCCAATATGATGATCGGCCAATATTAAACTGACTTTTCTTAATGTCACCATTATGAATTGGGCCCTTTGGCTCCTCATCCTGCATAATGTTGCTATACGTTCAGAATTAAATGGATCAAGATTTTGATCTACTTCGTCAAAGTAATAAAATGGGGAGGGTTCATAATCTTGGATTGCAAATATGAATGCCAATGCTGCCATTGATTTTTCGCCCCCAGAAAGTGCTGTTCTCCTAGTATTTCTACTCTTACCCGGTGGTACACAGGCCATTTCTAGGCCTCCTTCGAAAGGATTTTTCATATTCTCTAATCTAAGATTTCCTTGCCCTGAAGGTTGTAATATCTCGTATACTCTACTAAAGTTATTATTTACATGTGTGAAAACTGTCAATAATCTAGTCTTACGTTCTTCTTCTAATTGTTCGGCTATAGAAATAAGTTGATTTTTCCTTTCCCTGAGTAGTTTACCATCAGATATTAAATCTGAAATTCTTTCAACTGCTATATCATACTGCTCTATTGCGAGCATATTCACATCTCCTAAGTTAGCAAGGCGGCGTTCTAGACTCTGGACACCTTTTTCGGCCTCAGCTATAATCGGAAGTTGAATATCGCCAGTTGGAAGAGATATATTTGCAGATTTAAGTTCAACGGCAATTTCATTAACAATTATTCCCTTTTGTTGAATTGTAGAATTGAGTTCTGTGACTCTTGAAGATAGCGTCTGCCTATCTTGAGATAATTTACCAACGTGGGCCCGTAGACTTGCCCTCTCTTCCATTATGATATCTCTACGATCATTGAGAGTTTGTTGCTCCTCATCAAATTGGGATGATTGTTCTTTTAATTCTACAAGTTCAAAATCTGCTTTATCAATAGAGTTCTGAAGGTCCAATATTTCACCTTCCGCCTTCGAAATAATACTCTCTTGAATATCTTTTTGGCGCAGAATTTCACTAACTCTTTCTGCTAGAATACTTAAGGTTTGATTTCCAGTAATTATAGCAGCATCGGAACTTAGCCTAGATCTTTCGGCCTCAGTTCGTGTTAATTCTGCGCTTCTTAATATCTCGGATAAATGATCAGGCGTATGATTTTGTAGATTTTCCGCTGCATCATGCCTTATTTTAGTAGAATCTTCTAGTAATTTTAAATTTATTTCACAAGTTGTGAGTAATTTATTCATTATTTTTTCTAGATTTTCATAATCTTTTCTTGCTGATACGACTTTTTTCCCAATTTCATTAACTAATTTTTGAGACCTATCTAGGTCTGCTTTCCAGTTACGAACTCTTACAGAATGATCGCTATCATCTAAACCATGAATTCTAGATCTTAACTCCTGCTCATTGATCCTTATTTCTTTCAATGCAGCTTCAACTGTTGCGTATACAATACTTGCTGAATCAACTGCTGATTCATATTTTTCAATATTAGATATGTTGCCATTACCGCCAAATGATGGGCCATCCCTCCTTACTTCTGAACCTCCAGTCATTGCACCTGAACTTTCGATGACTGCGCCATCAAGAGTTACCATCCTAACTCCACCCATATTTTTCCGAGCTATGTTCATACTATCGACAATCAACGTATTACGTCCGGCGTATTTGATCGCGTTTTCAATTTCAAAATCATAATCCAACAAATCATGAACAAAACCAACTATGCCAGGATTTCTAGCAACTATTAGAGTTCTCCCCTGTGGCCTATTTGTAATTAATTTATTCAAAGGAAGGAAAGTTGCCCTCCCTCCTCCATTTTTTCTCAACCATGAGATACATTGCGATGCAACGTCATCATCCTTCACAATTATGCTCCTGAGGCCGTTACCTAATGCAAGTGCTAGTGCACTTTCATGCTTGGTATCCTTAGGAGTGGCTAATTCTCCAAGAGTTCCTAAAATTCCATTAATTTCCCCACTTTGCCTTAATTTTGACAATGCAGCAATAGTAGATGCAGAGCCTGGTCTAGAAGATTTTGCTTCTTGTCTAGCACGTGCTTTTGCTAATTCTCTTTCTGCATTTCTGAATTTAATTTCAGCGCTATCTCTATCACCACAAAGAAGTTTATCTTGTTTTTGGATTTTCCTTAAATCATCTGCTAAAGTTGTACGATCAAAGGTCGGATTTTCTCCTTGAAGATCTTCACCCATTAATTCTTGGTCATCACGGTCCAATGTAGCATTTTCATATTCTGTTTCCAAATCTGCTAACTTATCAAGTGCTAATTGGCATTGTTGCTCAGCCCTGTCATAATCTAATTGTGATTGAGCATAAACTGATTGGTTTGCATTTTCTGCCTCTGTTGCTTGGCCTAATTTTCTATTCAAATCTTGGCCATGTTTATCTCCTGATTGTATTGCTTCCCTGGCCTCTTTTTCATTTTTATCTGCTAGTTTAAGAGACTTGTCGGCCTCAATAAGTGCTTTTTTAGCATCATTTAGTTTATTTTCGGCATCAGAGCGGGCTTTTTCTGCCTTTATTGATTCTGAATTAAGGATTTTTATTTCATCATTGCCAAATTCAATTTTCTTTTGTTGATCGCCAATTCTATCTCCTCCAGTTTCAATTAATATCTCAAATTCCCTTATTTTATCTAGTATTTTTCTAGCATCACCTCCCAACATTTCATCAAGACTATTGGAAACCTTTACCATTTCTTCATCGTAATCATTTATTATTCTTGCATTTTCTGAAAGTTCTGAGGCAAGTTTATCTTTATCCTCAATATATCTCGATCTTTCATCTCCAAGGAGTCTTAATTCATCGACTTTGTTCCTGAAACGTGATTGTTGTAAGATTATTTTTGATTTATCTAAGTCTTCTTTTAGGTCTTTAAATTTTAATGCTTGTTCTCTTTCTTTACCTAAATCTTTGAGTCTGCTCTTTTGATCTTCTTCAAAAATTTCAATTGTCTCTATACTATTGTCAACCTTTTTTCTCTGGTTGTTAGCCTTCCTTATTTCTTCATCATATGCAGTGACGCCTGCAACCTCTTCCAAAACTCCACGCCTTTTGTGAGGAGTCATGGTTGCAAGAGTTGTGACATCTCCTTGGAGTACTATGTTATATCCATCACCCCTTAGACCAGCTTCAGCCAATATTCTTCTCATTTCTGTTGCTGTGCATGGATTTTCATTAACTGAATAGGACGATACTGGATCTCCTTTTCGATTAATTTTTACCGCACGTGTGAAAGATACTTCTTGAGAATCTATTCTTAACCTTCTTCTGCCATCTGCCTCAGGAGTATTTGAGAATACAAGAGTTGCGCTCATATATTTGGCAGGTTTACCTGAACCTCCTCCATTGAAAATTAATTCTGTAACATTTGAAGCTCTGAGAGTTCTTGTGGACTTAGGACCTAAAACAAACTGAATTGCATCTCCACTGTTGCTTTTACCAGAACCATTTGGCCCAGTAATTGCAGTAAAACCCTCCTCAAGTGGGATGGTTATCTTACCACCGAAAGATTTGAAGTTTTCTAATTCTATTCTAGTGAGATGCATCCCATCACCTGTAATCATCTACGAAAAAGCGCTGATGACATTTACCGGCTCGTGTCCTCGAGGATTATGAAGGTTGAGGAAGATAAGTATTTCATAGGTCATTTAGTATGCCATTAGTGGAAAGCCGTAATATCAATGTAGATATTTGTTACGAACATTCATGATTGAGACAGATTAGCGAAGTACATGCAGACAACAGAGCCAAAATTGACACAAGGCTTTGATGTCGTAGTTGTTGGATCTGGAATAGCAGGATTATTTTTAGCTGTAAAATGTGCAAAGGCTGGATTAAAGGTTGTTGTAATTACAAAAAAGGAAATTTCCACTTCTTCTACAAATTGGGCACAAGGTGGAATTGCAGGAGTATTGGATGTGAATAATAAGGAATCATTAGAAAAACATGTAAAAGACACATTGGATTGCGGAGGTGGCCTGTGCAATGAAGCAGTAGTTAGATCTGTAGTCAATGAAGCCACTCATAGAATAACGGATCTCGTCAATCATGGAGTTAGATTTGATATCGGATCTGAAGGTAAATATGATATGAACAAAGAGGGAGGTCATTCCGAAGAAAGAATACTTCATTCAAAGGATAGAACTGGTGCTGAAATCGAAAGGGCTTTGACCCATGGTGCCAATAATGAAACAAATTCAAATTTAGAAATATTAGAGAACTGGATGGCCGTAGATTTGATTCAAAAATCTCATGGCAATCCTAGCATGGGAGTTGCGGGAATTTGGTGTTTAGATCCTCAAGGAAAGGTGCAAACTATTTCCTCAACATACGTTGTTTTAGCTACGGGAGGTGCAGGAATATTGCATGAGGCCACAACTAATCCAAAGGTAGCAACTGGAGATGGCGTAGCAATGGCAAAAAGAGTGGGTGCTGAGATTAGGGACATGGAATTTATTCAGTTTCATCCCACTGCCCTGGCATCAGACAATTCTACACCTTTTCTCATAACTGAGGCCTTGAGGGGCCATGGCGCCGTATTAATGACAAAAGAAGATTACATAAATTGGAAAAAGGATAATAAAAATAATCTTAATGATTTTTCATATATGAGAAAATACTCTCCTCTGGGAAGCCTGGGCACTAGAGATATAGTGGCTAGAGCAACAGATTTTGAAATGAAAAAAAGCGGAGAAAAGCATGTTTTATTAATAACAGAACATCTAAATTTAGAAGAATTGCATAGAAAATTTCCAACAATTACAAAAAAACTTCTTGAAAATAATATAATAATTGGTAAAAATCCAATTCCTGTTACGCCTGCTGCACACTATATGGTTGGAGGCATTGCAGTGAATAAGCATGGACAAGCGAAATATAAAGGTCAAAAAATAGAGAATTTATTCGCAATTGGAGAGGTGGCTTGTACCGGACTTCATGGAGCAAATAGACTTGCATCCAATAGCCTACTAGAAGCAGTAGTTTATGCAGATAGAGCTGCCAATAATATAATACAAAATATTGATTTAAATGATAAAAAAATTACAGAGTTATTGCCAATGTGGAGGGCAGAAAATCTAGATATTTTGACTGAGCATGCTCCTCTTAGAACAGATACTGAAGCATTAAGATCAACTATGACTTCCGACGTGGGAATAGTGAAAAGTAATTCAAGGTTAAAAAGAGCAAAACGAAGAATTTCGCATATTTCGGATGAAGTAGAATTAGTTTGGAGAACGTGTAAACCCAGTCAGGAAATCTTAGAATTACGTAATTTGGTTGAAGTAGCTGAATTAGTAATAGATGCATCAATGAAAAGAAGAGAGAATATTGGGTTGCATTATAACAAGGATTTAGAAGAATGATTTTTAATCGAACCACGGGAATTTATATGACCATATCAATAAATCATTTACTATGCATTGAATACTTATCATAATAGATCCAATTAACATAAAACTACCTCCATCAATATCATTTCGGTAGGAATTGTACGCCAGTAGGCCAAGTAATATATTTCCTATGGACACCAAAAATAACATCCCCACCACTAAAATTGGAGTCCATGCATAATCATTTTGTATGTGAAAGGATGTGCTTTCCAACCACAATGCAGACGGTATCAGGAACAATGAGTATGCCAAGAGTAATCTCCTTGCGCCATTTCCATCGGATTCTGCCCAAGGCCAAGTCAGTGATTCTAAGATGGGTTCGTCGATTGCAAAGAATACTGTCCACCAATAAAGAACATATCCGGCGGCTGCGACAAACATGAATGGGATAATATATGACTGCCAAGATAACGGTACTCCGCCCCATAATAGGGCCGGGTCAGAAGATTTTGAAACTCCATAAAAATAGGATGCTAATACTAAGAGCCCTGTAAAAATAGTGAAATTTTGCACAAACATTTTGTTAATTACCATGAAAATAATGAAACGCTTCCTATTGATAATACTCTGCTTTAACAAAAAACACAAAACATATAACCCGCCACGGGTAAACATACCATGTCTAGAAAATTAGAAGAGCCTAGTTTCGAACTAATTCAAGTTTATGATGGATTTGAAATTAGAAAGTATGAAAAAATGATTCATGCAAGAACTTTGATTATGAATGATAGCGGTAATTCTTATGGATTCAGAAAAATTGCATCATATATTTTTGGAAAAAATGATCTAAGTAAAAACATAGCAATGACTGCCCCTGTTCAAATCTCTCAGAATGAATATAATGCAGTAATGGCATTTAGTATGCCGTCCAAATATGATATTGATGAATTGCCAAAACCATATGATGAATCTGTAGAAATAATATTAAATCCAGAAATGAGAGTTGCTGTTATGTCCTTTTCTGGATTATCCGGAAAAAGGAAAGTTACTAAATTAATTAATAAATTCAAAAAAATGATTGATTCTAAAGGAATAGATGATGGAGGAGAAGTTACTCTTGCTTTGTATGATAATCCCGGGACTACATTGCCTTTTAAAAGAAGAAATGAGTTGTGGTTTCATTTAAAAAATTAAAAAATAATTTTAACGGCGGCGGCTATTTTTATTATTCCTATTGCCATCTTTAGAACCATATTTTCTATTATTATTATTTCTTTTAGAATTACTATTTTTTTTATTTTCTTTTATCTTACCTGCTTTTTGACCTGGTTTAGGGATTGCATTTTCAAAATGAAATGAATGGTCGTCAATAACAGGAATTTTTTTTCCAATAAGATTTTGTATTCCTACTAAATAACCACTTTCACTATCATCACAGAATGCAAATGCTACTCCGCTCTTTCCTGCTCGTGCAGTTCTTCCTATTCTGTGAACGTAGCTTTCAGGCTCATTTGGTAAATCGAAATTGAATACATGAGTGACTCCCTCGACATCGATACCTCGACTAGCAATGTCTGTTGCAACTAAAAGAGGGACGTTGCCAAGTTTGAATTTGTCAAGTGCCTTGGTTCTCGCGCCTTGGCTTTTATTTCCATGTATTGCTAATGCTTCAATTCCTGCTTTATCGAGTTGTTTTACGAGCCTATTTGCGCCATGTTTTGTACGGGTAAATACTATTCCTTTCTTGACATTATTTTCTTTTATCATATTAACAATAAGTTTCCTTTTATCTTCCTTTCGAACAAATAAAATTGATTGCTCTATCCTGTCCACCGTAATTTCTTTTGGGCTTAAATCCACCATCTGGGCATCATTAAGGAATGAGTTTGCTAAATTTGCAATAGAAGTTGGCATTGTTGCACTAAAAAGTAAATTTTGCCTTTTCCTAGGAAGTATTTTTAATATTTTTTTAATATCTCTAATAAATCCCATATCAAGCATTCTATCTGCTTCATCCAATACAAAAAATTCCACATTATTAAGATGAATGTGCCCTTGTTGCATTAAATCAAGTAGCCTCCCCGGGGTAGCGACTAATACATCAATTCCCTTTCTTAATGATTGTACTTGCGGCTTTTGACTTACTCCTCCAAAAATAACCTTATGGCGCATGTCTATATATTTACTATAAACCGAAAATCGTTCATCTATTTGTGCAGCTAATTCCCTAGTTGGAGAAAGAATTAGCGCACGGATCTGACGCTTGTGGGGAATATTTTTTTCAAGTATTTTTTGCAATACGGGAAGTGCAAACGCAGCAGTTTTACCAGTACCTGTTTGTGCAACTCCAAGTACATCTTTTCCATCCAATAAGAGAGGGATGCATTGGGCCTGTACAGGAGTTGGAATATCATATCCTTCATCCGAAATAGCACGTAATAATTTTTTAGATAATCCTAAAGATTCAAAATTTGACATTGGCGACCCTCTCACTGAACGAGACGAAATGCTGTATTACGCAGACGCCAGTACAGGCTTTCGTCCAACGCATCTGATAAAACACAATGGGTATTATTAAATTAAATATAAAGTATTTAGTGAGATGAAATAAAATCGCATCCGAATGATAAATAAATAAAAAATAATTTTTTAACCTTTTTTCCTTCTTGATGGTGACTTCTTTTTGGCCGTATATGGCTTATTTTTTAGTGAAAGAGGTTTTTTATTTATTGCATTTAATTTATTTTCTGAAAATTTTTTCTTTTTACCTGAAGATGATTTAGTTTCATTTTTGATTTCAATCTTATCTAATTTCTGACCCAACATATTAGTCCTAGATAACATCCCATTTTCATCATATTTCCATCCCTTTGCAAATAGGTTATTTTCAGTTAAAGGTTCTTCGGGTTTATGAATATCTTTAGATTTGGGAGATATTTTTTCGGGAGGTTTTCCGACTAATCTATTTAATTCATTGACGAGATAATTTGGCATTTTGACCATGCTCCATCTGCTACCTCTAACATTTAAAATTCCATATTTTTTCATCAATTCAAGTGTTAATTTATATTCATCTTTCTTTGAATACCCAAGTTCTGATACGTAATGTAGATATTCATTTTTTAAAGGAGGATATTTGGTAATCCATTTTATCCCTTTTTTGTCAATATTTTCCAATATATTTTCAATTGAATCGCGCTCAGTATATCCGACGTACCACTTTCTACCTTTTAATCGGAGAACATATACTAAACCCATGTAAAGCGGGCTAGGTATTGTTAAATTAATGCGCCCTATGTAAATTAGATTTTATATCAAAGGTAAAATTAGGATAATATAACTTTATTTTTCCATTATAATTTGGAAATAATAGTAAATACTACGAAAGAACATTAACAATCCCCTAGAAGAGAATACTAAATGCCTTAGTTTGGATTTTATTAAATTTGTTCATTCATATCAATAATACTGGAAATTAATGCCGGAGATGTTAGTATAGTTCTTGGTCAAATATATCATTTTTAATTGTAAATTTTGAAATATTTTTTTTGTTGATTTGAATATAATGATTAATTATTCTTCAGAATCATTAATATTTGATCCGGAGGACCAAGGCCATGCATCATGATGAAGGAAGCACAGGAGAGAAATGCCCGTTCTTGCACGGAGCGGCAACAACACCAGATAAAGGAACAAATAATCGTAATTGGTGGCCAAATCAATTAGATATTTCCATACTACATCAACATGATACTAAATCTAATCCAATGGATCTTGAATTTGATTACAGGGCGGCATTCAACAGTATTGATTATGATGAATTGAAAAAAGATCTTAATTCTATGATGACTGATAGTCAAGATTGGTGGCCGGCCGATTATGGGCATTATGGTGGATTCTTTATTCGGATGACTTGGCATTCCGCAGGCACTTACAGAACAGGAGATGGCCGTGGAGGAGGGGGAACTGGTGCACAACGTTTTGCGCCTCTAAATAGTTGGCCAGATAATGGTAATCTTGACAAAGCACGAAGATTATTGTGGCCAATAAAGCAAAAATATGGAAATAAGATTAGTTGGGCAGATTTAATGATATTAGCCGGAAATGTTGCTATTGAATCCATGGGAGGACCTGTTTTTGGATTTGGAGGAGGTAGGGCCGATATTTGGCACCCTGAAGAAGATATATATTGGGGAGCAGAAGATGAATGGCTTGGAGATAATCGTTATGGAGACACTCGAAAAGATTTGGAAAATCCGCTTGCAGCGGTTCAGATGGGACTAATATATGTAAATCCAGAAGGGCCAAATGGGAATCCAGATCCACTCCTCAGTGCTCAAGATATCCGTGAAACTTTTTCAAGAATGGCGATGAATGATGAAGAAACTGTAGCCCTTGTAGCAGGTGGACATACGTTCGGGAAAGCACATGGTGCTGGAGATGCGGCCCTAGTTGGCTCAGAACCTGAAGGATCTCCGATTGAAGATCAAAATTTTGGTTGGAAGAATGCCCATGGTTCTGGATTAGGAGATGATACCATAACTAGTGGGATTGAAGGAGCGTGGACGACAAATCCAATAAAATGGGATAATGGGTATTTTGATTTATTATTTCATTATGAATGGGAACTAGTAAAAAGTCCATCGGGTGCACATCAATGGCATCCAATAAATCAATCAGAAGAAACTATGGCACCAGCTGCTCATGACAGTAATAGAAAGGTGACCACAATGATGACTACTGCAGATATGGCTTTACTAAAAGATCCAGATTATTATGAAATTTCTAAAAGGTTTCATGAAAATCCTGGTGAATTTGCTGATACTTTCTCTCGGGCTTGGTTCAAGTTACTACATCGAGATATGGGGCCAAAGGTAAGGTATCTAGGGCCCGAAGTTCCTATTGAAGAATTAATTTGGCAGGACCCTGTGCCAATTGGACCTTCTGATTATGATGTTGAAGCAATTAAAAATGCAATTATGGCCAGTGGGCTTTCCATAACTCAAATGGTTGAAACTGCATGGGCTAGTGCTTCCACATATCGAGGTTCAGATATGCGAGGAGGAGCCAATGGCGCACGCATTAGACTTCAACCCCAAAATACTTGGAAAGGAAATAAACCTGGAGAACTTTCCTTAATTCTAAATATTCTAGAAAAAATTGCTACAAAATATAATGCAAGTATTGCTGATACTATCGTACTGGCTGGAAATGTGGCAATAGAACAAGCATCTGGCATGAATGTCCCATTTATTCCTGGAAGAGGAGATGCAAGCTCTAATCAAACAGATATAGAATCCTTTGAGGTATTGGAGCCCGTTGCTGATGGATTTAGAAATTATCTTGAAAAGAATTTTTCAGTTAGTCCCGAAGAAATGATGTTAGATAAAGCTCAACTTCTTGACCTCACTGCTCCGGAAATGACAGTGCTTGTTGGCGGCATGAGGACACTTGGAGTTAGTTCAGATTCTCGAGGTTTGTTTTCGAATGATCATGATAACTTGAGTAATGACTTTTTCACAACTTTATTAGACATGAATGTCAAATGGGTGGCCACAGGAAGTAATTCATATGAAGGGAAGGACAGAGTAACTGGGGAAGTCATTAGGCATGCTTCTAGAACAGATCTAGTATTCGGGAGTAATTCCCAGTTGAGGGCGATTGCTGAAGTCTATGCACAAGATGATAATCAAGATAAATTCAAGATTGATTTCATTGCAGCATGGAATAAAATAATGAATGCTGATCGTTTTGATATTGCTTGAATTTATTTTGCAATAGGAAGTTTAGTGATGAATGGAGAGGGAGTTCGATTTGCTGACTCCGATGATTGGGAAAATATTTCTAAATTATATAATGAAATAATTAATGAGGGTTTGGCTACCCTTAATACTGAACATGTCACAAATACAGAGGTTTCTCAATGGAATAGTAAAGGCATTATTTTAGTTTATTTTATAGACGAAAAAATTGCAGGATTTACGCGCTCTTTACCGTATAGCGAAAGAGAATGTTATGCAGGAATATCTCAATTTTCAATATATGTTGATATCAATTTTAGAAGGATGGGGATAGGGAGTTTGTTACTTCAGAAACTAATAGATGAGCTTGAAAAAACTAACTTCTGGAAAATTGTTTCTAGAGTGTTTCCTGAAAATATAAGTTCACGTGAACTTCTAGAGAAGCATGGATTTAGAGAAGTTGGAACATATGAGAAGCATGGCCGACTAGAAGGGAAATGGAGAGATGTTGTAATAGTTGAGTATATTATTAATTAAAGATAAAAACTATGATGGATTTTCAACTAAAAAATCGATGTATTCCAAAACCTCTTGGAATCTATCATCAGGAATTTCTTTGTATGATTGGCCAAACTTACTCTTCACACAAATAGCCACGTGTGCATACGAATTTCTCCCTCTGGGATGATTTCTAGATGGCATCAATTTTCCAACTAGCTTATCTCCAGCTTCTTGAATATATGCCCATATTTTCTTAGAGTTTTCTTCATCCATAGGTCTTGCGATCCCCCATTAAAAATAGATTTTACTATACTCCAATATTCAAGTAATTCTTCAATTTCAGAATCACATTACTAGTAAACTAATTGGATTTCAGATGATAAACTAAGTTTAATCACTCCTGGAGGTCCACTCCAAGTCATCCAATCATTCCAACCATCAAGAAGATTTCCTGCAGCATTTTCAGGAGTGATGCCGTTCGCCTTCTGTGATCCAGTAGAGCAATATACATTAGTTGCTCCTTTGATTACCACATTCATCATATCTAAAATCATATTTTCTGGAAACATACCTCCCTCATTTATTTCATCCAGATAATTTAAATTTAACATTCTAACGGCATTTGAAGCAAAGAACATACTTACATCATGACCGTCTTTAATCGCCTGAGCCCCACATGCCAAACCCACTATACATTTACGTAAATCTACTTCGGGGTCGGTTACCAATTTTACAAAGAATTTTTTATTCATATTTAATGCTAGGTAAACATGTACTTTAACAATTTGATAAATAGTTAATTATAATTTTAAAATCATAAGTTGGCAAAAGGGGTAATCTTAGGAACATCATATTGCACCAAAATAATATAATAAAGCTAAAAGGGCATCTAAATCCACTGTTACTAATAATATTTTCATCGGAAAAGGTATTTTTTCCCACACTCCAAATAAGCCATTTCCTTCTTCATTACTCAATGTTTTGTTATTGATCTTATTCTGGAAAAGTTGTATATAGGCAGTTCTAAATAGGTAATAAAGGATTGAAAGAAGAGTCGTGATAGTAATAAGAACTTCGAGAAAATCAAAAAAAATCACTCAACGCTCTCACCCGAATATCTCATAGAGATTGGTTTGCTTCGTTGATAATAAATATAAGAGTTGCATAAAACTCTTTGATGGATGTTTGCATTTGTGTAAATTAGCATGATTGCTGGAAGTGACTCCCAATTATTTAGTAGTTTATTCAGATAGGAAAGATATTATGGATTCAATATCTAGTGAAGCCATAGAGTTAACCCATGAGCCTGCCCATACTATATTCTTTTATTCGATGCCCATACGCTATGCGAGCTCGTATGTCCATAATTCGAACTGGGTTCCAAGTTGAGCATCGAGAGGTCATGTTGCGAGATCGTCCGGCCCATATGATGAAAATCTCTCCAAAGGGAACAGTCCCTGTATTACTCTTATCCGATGGAACAGTCATCGAGGAGAGTTTGGAGATCATGGAGTATGTGCTCTCATGGAATTTAACGCAAAATGAAGAAGAATGGTTAAGGCGCAATGATGTCGAATTCAAATTTCATCTCGATCGTTATAAGTATCCAAATCGCTACGATGTCATAGATGAATTTAAACATAGAGAAGCAGCATGCAAATTCATAGAATCGCTTGAGGAAAAGATTCCTGACGGTAATCTGAGTGATGCCATTTTCCCCTTCGTTAGGCAGTTTGCCAATCATAATCGTGAGTGGTTCGATGAACAGAATTGGCCCAATGTGCATCAATGGTTAACAGCAAATTTGGAATCAGAAGAATTCTCTGAATGTATGACTAAGCACAAACAATGGATTCCTGATTATCAATAGGGGATGATGTCTAAAAGTGCGCACTATTACTGTTAATTTATTTCATAATAAAATATATAATCCATAAAAATAAACCTAAAAAGAGAACAATCCGATTATTTCGAATAGCATTAATTACTTCATCATCGTGTTTGGGGCAAACTTTTTTGTTTAGCATAGCCTTATTTTCGCATTCATTAACTTCACATATATTCTCAGTCTTACTAATCTTTGTTAATATTATCAAAAGAATTATGGCAATAATGAATGAAATGATGAAAATCGCTGCTATTTCATCCCAATATTCTGGAAATAAATCAGGTAATACTAGGAATAAAGTAGAACTTACCAATAATATAATTAAATTTATCATAAAGATTTTAGTAATTCTTAATCCGAATTTAACCTGTGAATCTTCATCCATACTTTAGTTAGTATATCTTAAATTTATAACTCTTGACCCTGCATCCATAAATTCAGTAAGTAAGGTTAATCATCAATACTTACTCGACATTCTTGACTTTGCCAAATGATACACCCTGAATCATTCGACACGTGAACAAGCCATTGATTCCAATATCCATAACCCTCTAAAGAAAGATGTAATTCATCTTCTTGGTACAATGAATTAGGATTTCCAATATCCTCAAATCCTTGGTATACGTCAACAATATTTAGTGGAGAATAGGAATCATTAGCAAGGTTTAGTGCAAAATCTTGAATACGGCCATCATAATCTCTGTATTGGGCATGGAGTTCTGTAGTTCCAGGTTCTGGTTTAGTTCCCATGTAGGTTACTGAGGCCCCACTTTCAATTATTTTGTTGATTATATCTTGAATGTCTTCAAAAGTTTCTTCTACAGTCCTATCTTCATATAAATCATTTTCACCACAAACTATGACTACATGAATCGGCATATATTGTCCTATTATTTCATCGATAGAAGAAAGAATATCGCTACACATAGAACCACCTTCTCCAATGTTTGATGAATCCACAAATTGTGAAGTTTCCCATCCTTCGATATCTGAATCTCCAATAAATAACCAATCAGAGTATTGTACAAGATTATTCACACAAGTATTTTCATTACTATCTGAATTTGTTCCGTCCGGACAAGTTGTATCGTACCAATAAATACCACTAAGATCGGACCCTCTCAGTTCAACGCCACTCAGGTCGACACCACTCAGGTTGGTGCGATTATCCTCAGCATTTTGTTGCCATTGAGTAACTAGATTTTGCTGTGCCACTAGATCAACTTGTAACTGCTCAGCAAGAGTTGAGTTTTCAACTAAAGAAATATATAGGTCTGCCATTGTATTATTCATCATTTCAATCACCTCCAATATTTCATCCGTAAACTCACTTGATTCATTTAGAGATGAAGAAAGAAGATATCTATGTTCTTCGAGATTAGATATTGATGATTCTAACTCGGCAATATTTGTATTATATGATAAGATTGAAGTTTCCCTAGTTGAAATCATTTGAGTTTTTTCATCCAATTGAATTTGAAGTTCCAAATTAAGTTGATTTTGTTGATTGATAGTTTCATTCATTTCATCATTAGATTGTTGTAAATCAGCAATCTGTTGTTCTAAATCAGATGTATCAGTGCTAGTACATCCGGCGAGAGCAGATGTCAACATTAATATTATAATAATCATAGGTTTTAGTTGACGCATGGTTCTTGCTTACATCTTAAGCATTTAGTTATTTTACTAACCATGTCAACTGGGATGCTCAAATTGAGTTAAATCATAAAAGGTAGTTTTGCTCGATCAGAATAGTTTTTTCTGAATAGTCGGAGGTCCGCTAGCACCATTACGTATACTCCTTTTTCTGCTTCCATGTGTCTTTAGAACATTCTTACTTATTCTACGTGCATCTTCTCCGGTTCTTGCAGAATAGCTTTTACTAATGCCATTCTTTCTACTTGCAAGCTCATTAACTATGGGTTCTGGATAATTTATACCAATCCTACAAATAATTAATTCTTGCAAGGATTTTGGCATTTGCCACGGATTATGAATAAAATCAGTAGGCACCATGGACAACTCAGGTACCCATTTCCTGATATATTCTCCATTGGGATCGTGATCTTTACCTTGTTTCGTCATAGAATATGCCCTAATTGTATTTATCCCAGTTGTACCTGACTGCATTCCGACTTGAGGCCAATGTATTCCTGGCTCATAATCTAAAAATTGTTTAGCCAAAAATATACCAGTATCTCTCCATGGTAACCAAAGATTGTATGAAGCAGCAGACATCATCATTGCCCTCATTCTAAAATTAATCCATCCAGTAGCATTCAACTGCCTCATGCAAGCATCAAAAAAAGGCCATCCAGTTCTTCCTTCTTTCCATCGGATGAATTTTTCTGAATCTAATTTCCTATCCAATATCTCCTCAATAGCAGGATTCTGAGAAACTAAATCAAGATTTGGTTCCATCTCTAGTTTCTGTATAAAGTGACACCTCCAAGCCAATCTTTGTCTAAACGAATTTAGACTCTGAATCCAGTCAAGATGGCAATCAATGGCTGATTTATTTTTCCGAATATATTTAATTTTAGAATTAGTTTCCTGAACTATCCTTCTCATAGATAATGCACCTGTTGTAAGATATGGCGATAGAACAGAACCATGTTTTGTAGAAAGAGTAGGGCTAGATATTGACCAACTATATTTTTTACTGTCATCATCAAGAAATAAACGAAGTCTCTTCAAAGCCGCATCTTCTCCAGGTTCAGGCCTACTTACTAAATGCCTTGGAGTCAAATTGAGATCGGCCATACTAGGAATTTGACCTTCAAACATCACACTTTGACTAAACATTGGAGTTTCACTAAGGGGAATCCGCATTCTAGAGTCTCTTTTCCTCTTCCATTGATCTCTATTCTTTAATCTCCTAATTACTCCATTATTCGGGTATTCTATCCAATTAATCATTTTTTCTTTACACCATTGAATGACTTTTTTATCTCTATCATAAGACCACGAATTTCCTGTTTCTTCATGAGATAATATTCTGCTAATATGATGTTTATTATTTATATTTTCTAGAATATCTAAGGCATCACCTATTTCAAAATGGAGATCTGAGCCTGATTTTTGAAGAGTTTTTGATAAATCTACTGCGCAGTCTAATTCCCAATTAATGTGAATTGGGTCATGGTCTTGTTGCTTAAATCTCTCGGGTTCTAAAATAAATAAACACAATACTGGCCTTCCTGAAAGTATAGCACTTAGAAGAGGTACATGATCACGGGTCCGTAAATCACGTTTGAACCATACAACATCTATAGCCATACCATATCGAATAAAGTTGTTTTATTGATGGTTGATAAAGTAATGCCCATATTAATCATAAATTCACAATCATATCAATAAAGAGAAGTGATGGACATCACCATCAAGCCAAATGGCACATATTTGGATCATAGTAACCGTTAGTACTGCAATACATCGTATTCGCTAACCTATCAAAGGTTCAGGAAGTAGTGTTTGTCCAGTTTCTTCAATCCATCCAAGTTTTACATAAAGTGATTGACCTTTTGTATTGTCATCAGTGGTTTCAAGGATCAGCCCCCTACAATTTGATTCTCTTACCACTAAAACTGCAGATTCCATAAGTAGCTTTGCTACGCCCTTTCTTCTATGAGGTTGGGCCGCATATAAGTCATTCAAAACCAAAATTCGAGATGCATTCACAGATGAGAAAGAGAGGTAAAGTTGGACGAAACCGGCGCACCCTTCATTTATTCTCGCCATTAGAATAGTTGACTCTTCAGAGACTATTCTATCATTAAGAAATTTCTTTGCCAGAGATATGTTAGTGGTTTTACCGTTGAACACTCTGTATGCATCAAATACTGTTGCCATCCCTTCTATGTCAGAAATAGTCGCATTGCGTATTTTTATGCCGATAGAATCCATCCTAACTCTTTAGTAGTTCTATGTGTATGGCATCTCTTCTAGATGTATGCTTCACAACCCATACCTTAGTCTACAAATAGATAATTTCTTTATCAATCCATATTTTCATCAGAAAAAAACTTCTTGATAATGTAGGAAACGACCAAGATGACCCCAACCCAGAGGCAACACATCTCCAACCATTTCACGAAGAAGAAGGGGCGGAGCATAAAATTTCATAGAGGGTTTTAGCCTTAATAATGGTGGCGTCACAGTCCCTAGAGATGTAGTGAAAGCCTTTATTGCTAAAACCAAGATCCACTCCAACCTCGATTGATTAGTAAAGCAAGGCATAATAATAGTATTTGTAGAATGTACCTATTTTCATATATTGAATCATCGATTGAAATTATTAAAAATTTATGAGCCCTATGACTCAAGTTGAGTGATTTTCAGGGCTCATTTTTGTCCAAATGAGAATTATTCTAATAATTGATTAAAATAATGTTATCTGAGGAAATATTCAATAGTACAATTGTTTTGTATGTAACATGAACTCTCGTACTGCTAACGGGCAAAGGAAAATTCGCATACCTACTAAACTAATGAAGCGTAAGAAAAAAGAAGTAGTAATCGAAACTCCTCAGCCTTCATGCCAGAATACTGGTTGCGGATGTGGAAACTAATTAAGCCATTGAAGTGAATTTCCTTATACATCTAAACAAGGAATGATGAACATGGTAGTAGAGGGAATCTTTTTTTTGTAGTTGCCATTCTGTTGTATATTGGTTTTGAGATTGGAGTATTTGTATTCTTTAAAAATCTCAGAGGCAATAAGGTCAAAACGGACCATCATGTAATACCTTGGATTTCTATGTCCGCCATTGGTAAAGCGATGGTAAT
>TARA_B110000444_G_scaffold134982_1_pt1 | contig 29203 bp, 31 predicted proteins | sample TARA_B110000444 | Tara Oceans TARA_B110000444 (sample SAMEA4398370) | marine metagenome | biome: Polar Biome; feature: [SRF] surface water layer (ENVO:00010504); material: water (ENVO:00002006), including particulate matter (ENVO:01000060) such as... | depth 5 m | reverse complement strand
AACTGCTCTACCAACTGAGCTATCGGAGCTATTATCTTACTTAAAAATATTGGCTAATCTAGAGAAAATGCCAGGACTTTTAACTTCGATATATTTCACGACTTCTTTTTCAATTACCTTCGCTTCAGGCTCAGTAAATTCAACAGGGTATGTATCCTCTGGATTTCTTTTTGCACGGTTCAAAGCTTTCTCCATATCATTGTGAGTAAAGAGGTACGCTTCACCATTCTCAGCGAATACGTGAAAATAATTTTTAGAAGCGCTTGTACGCGATTTTTTATTTTTAACAAGCTTAATATAAGCTCTTTGGTTTTTTGTGCTACTCATAATAAAGGTTTTTTTATGTTAATTGGCCCGTTTAACAACATAGCCAGGTTGATATTTTATTTCTCACTTTCTGAAGCATCCACATCTCCATCTACTGGTGCAGATGGAGGGCGATTGGCTTCAACGAAGGTAGCAAAGGCAGTCCGTAGTTGGCCTACCAATTCAAGCTCAGGGCCCCTAAAAGCTCCACGCGTTGAGCATAGGTCGATAACTTCTACAACCTGCGCAATGTGCTGCAAGGAAATTTGTGCATCTTCAACTGGTTGCTCGGGAGCGGTTGGAGTAGATACACCTTCATCGTTGGTTTCTTTTTGTTTGGACATATTGTATGTTTTTTTTTCTTTTTAAGCAGTTTTTGACAGTACTAAGGTCATGAGTGTTTATTTGTTAAACGTTGAACTTTTTTCTAACGCAATCCAGTATTTTGCGTTATTAGTTTTACCAGTCCACTGTGAAATCAGTTTCGAACTAACTGAGATGTCGTAATCATCAGGAAGGATTTTAAGGTTAGAGATCAGGAATTGGAAGTCAAACGCTTGTTCTTCGCCATCAGCGATATCTAGGCGGTAACTATTTGCAGTTGAATTGTTGGGGTCTTTTACTTCGATGTAAACTTTATTACTGTCAGGGGTTGACGTAATTGACACAACTGAATGACCTAATGCGCCTCCAGCCTTTCTAATTTCTCCAATGATTTCAGTCGTGAGTGTAACATTAACATCACCATCTGGCATATTGACATCCTTTTCGGGAGATGTTAAGATCGCTGGTTCGGAGTATCGGTATGTGACTTCAGCCTTTGCATTTTTGATAGCAACTGCATTGACGCCAAAAATTAAATCAGCGCTTTCTATGAGATTGAGCGCAGAAAGAAACTCATTGAGGTCATAGATTCCTACTTCGCGATCAAAGACCTCAGGCACTTCTGCGCTGGCCATAATATTTTTTGCATCGGCAATTGTAGACAAGCGGTTTCCCTCTTTGACTACAAGGTTGGGGTTAATGTCGGAAAAATTCTTAAGAACTTCGATTGTGGATTTACTGATTTTCATGGTATGTTGATATTATACACTATTTTCTTCACTTTGTAAATAATTAAATTCTAATAGAAACATCATACAACAGATTGCGTGGGCCGCATGGTGAATTTCGGTTTCGCGATCATGAGTTTCTCCCCTTTTAAGTGCCCAAAGATGGCGTTGTGCTGCAGCAAAATAACGATCATCAAGGTTTTCGAGGTTTTGCCAATTGTGTCTGTCATATTTTTTAGCTCCATAAGTTAAAACCTTAGCAACGTCATCTAAGGCATTCGGCGGAATGAGACTGTAGTCAGGCTTTTCTGAATCGTATTTAATTCCGGTCATGTTGAGAGAGATTGTCCTGGCTCCGGTAAAAGAGCCAGGACGTTATAATCAGGTTATGAATTGCAACACTCGCTGCAAAGTTTGTTAACTATCTTCATTGAAGATGGTAGTATTATAGCACAAATTTAGCGGCTTGTAAACACCTTTTTAATCTATTTTTTCATCTGACTAAAGTTTTTGATCTTCTCAAACTCTATCTTCATAGGAAACTTGCCTTCTAAAAGATCTTGTTTATGAGAAATAATAAAGACATTGGTTTCTTTTCCAAGTGTATTTAGAATCTTAAGGAGATTGTCAACACCATCAGCATCCATACTTGAATCGAATGTCTCGTCTAAAATTAGTAAGTTTGTATTTGCGCTGTTCTTCATACGAGCGATCTGTCTCCATGAAAAAAGTAAACTCAAATCTATCCTTTGTTTTTCTCCTTCTGAAAATGAAGAATATGTGAATTCATCTCTATGCCGAGATTTAATTGTCTCATTAAATGAATCATCGAGATGAAAAAGAACAAAAAAGTCAAGGACCTGTAAATACTGGTTAATGAGCTTATTCATAATAGGAAGATACTGTCTGATAACTTTTGTTTTTATACCAGTATCTCTTAGCAGTTCACCAATAGCATCAAAGTAAGAAGTTAATGTAGTCTGCTCAAATCTAAGTTCAAGAAGTTTTAAACTTTTTTCCTTATCCTCTGAAAGTTTTGCTTCTGCCTCAGTAGTGTCTTGAACATCAGCCTTTTGCGACAAAGCTTCAACCCTGGTTTTAAGAATATTAATTCGTGTCTCATTTTGTCGGATACTGTTATTAACTTCATTAAGATGCACTATTTCAGTATACAGTTTATTTACTTCAGATTCAGATACTTTTAGTTGCTCTTTTGTATTGACATACTCTAAATTAAGAGTCTTAGCTTTGTTTTGGCATTCTTCATTTTTAGACGTTTTAAGCTCTACTGAAATATCTTGAGAACACGTTGGGCAGTGATCATTTTTTTCATAAAACTTAGACTCCTTAACAACGTCATCCATATTACGCTTAAGGTTAGAAATTTCTACAGTGTGTGATGTTTTGTTGCTTGATGCTTTTTCGTGATCTTCAACAGTAGTTTTGTAATTTAAATCATACTCTCGTTGGAGGTCTAAGTTACTACCTTCTAATACAGAAATTTCTTCGTTAATAGAGTTTATCTCCTTTGTTCTCTTTTCTTCTTGTGTAGAATCAATCTTCTTTAATTCACTAATATGCGAAGTTTGAAGTTTAATTGTTTCTTTAAGAATGTTTAGTTCATTATCAGTGTCGTTCATTTTATGGCGAAGAGCCATAATTTTTTCTTTAAGAACACCATTCATTTTAGTGAAAATGCCAATATCAAGTAGATCTTCAATTACGTTCCTCCGTTGATGCGAAGGCAATTGCATGAATGGGATAAAGTTTGAAGATCCCAAAACAACTACCTGATGAAAAGATTTGTGGTTGAGTTTTAGAATATTCTGTTCAATAATTTTTTGATAGTCGCGACTATGCGATTCCTGATTAAGCAACTTTCCATTTCGGTAAACTTCAAATATGTTGGGCTTAATACCGCGGATGATTCTGTATTCAATACTTCCAACGCTGAATTCAACTGTCGTTAAACAATTCTTATTATTAATTGAGTTTACTAATTGCGGCTTATTGATACTGCGATGCGGCTTACCAAAAAGTGCAAACGAAAGTGCGTCGAGCATCGTAGATTTTCCGGCACCATTTGAACCGACGACGAGAGTGGCAGAATCTTTGTTAAGATATACTGTAGTTTCGTTATTTCCGGTAGATAAAAAGTTTTTCCAAGTGAGTTTCTTAAATGTAATCATTATATATTGTCTAAGGCTTGCGCTTCAATCAAAAGTTCTTGCATCATTTTCTTAAGAACATTAGAGTCTAAATTTGTCTCTGTTGCATCGATATAGCTATTCAACAGTGTTGGTGTGTCGTCAACTTTTACGTCTTCATCATTAATCCTGTCTCCGCCATATTCGTCGAAGTTTTCTATTATCCTAACTTCATACGGGTTAAAGTCGTATATTTGCTCCATGAATTTATCAAAAACATACAAATCTTTTTTGTTGGTAACGATGACTTTTATATAAGTATCCTTTACTACGCTAGACGTTATAGCAGGGATGTTATCTTCATCGTAGTAAATTTTTTGAAAGAGAACGTTAGGATTTATAACAGCTTCAAGCTCTCTAGTTTTCGTGTCAAGTATATGGAAATATTTAGGATCATTCGCATCTGACCATGTTAATTGATATTGGGTCCCAAGATACGTGACATTACCTTCACTACTTTTAGTGTGGTAATGCCCAGAGTAGACAGCGTCATATCGATCAAGTAGCGATTTATCCATTCCATGAGATTTAATATTGGCATTGCCCATGTATTTAAAACCTCCTAGCTCAAGGTGTCCCATCAATATTGAAGCTTCAGAGGTTTTAATAAACTCCATTGATTCGTCATGGTTATCTTCACAGATCCATGGGAGTAAACCTACGTTAAGGCCTTCAAAATTCCTAACAGTAGGGGCCGTGTGAATATGAATCCTGTCGTTATATTTCTCTAAAATTTCCTCTAAAGAATTTAATTCATTTGTGTTTTTATAATAAACGTCATGGTTGCCTGGAATAATATCCATGTGCATGTCGTAATCATAAAGCTTTTTAATAAAGACTTCAAAATTGTGTTTTAAAACTTTAAAGTTGACAAATCTGCGATGATCAAAATAGTCACCAAGATGTACAATGTCTCGTATGTCATTTTTTAGCAAGTATGGAAAGAAAACCTCATCATAGAATTTAGCAGAATAATTTAAGAAAATATCAGACCCATTCTTTATACCCGAATGAGTGTCGTTAATAATTGCAATTTTCATACTAAATAAAATCGTCTAACAATCCATTAATATTTCTCTTGGTTACCGTTTTCTTTTTGTATTTTTTACCGAAAGCTTTGATCGCTGAATCGCGATTTCGGATCATCTGCGACTTATACCTAACACGGTCAACAATGCCGCTAGCATCTGCGTAGGTACCTACTTCCATAAATCCGGATGCACCTGCGTGTTCCATATAAAGTTCTTTAATATCCTGATGCTTCTTTTCTTTAGCGATCCTTCTTAAAAAGGCATAATACGTAATCTGCGTGAAATAAGCAAAGGCGTTTGGTAAACCAGTTCTAGTTGCTTTTTTGACGTCATAGTTCATAATAGCTTTAATGCAGTTTTCCACAGCATCCATAACCATTTCTTCCCTGTATGTATATCCAGAAAAGTTAGGTTTGTGCGAGAGGCCTTCTGAGATCTTGAGAAAACAAGTTCCAATGTACTCAGTGATCCTAGGCTCTTCGACATCGTTGGCCCTCGCCTCAAGTACTGATTCAGTATATGCCACTACCGCTGTAGAAAACTCTTTATTGTTTACGTAGTGAGGTTTATCCTTAGCTTTCTTCTTCATAAGTTCTGTACATATTATACACCATTTTGAGCATTTGTACATCTCATAGTGGTACTATTTTAGCAGTTGTGCATTTTTTGATTTACATAGTTCGCACATCACTGTATAATAATTAAAAGCAAACAACCACTATCTAGTTATTGTAAGGATATTGCTTCATCCTCCATTCTAATGACTTAGAACTTGAGCTATAACCAACCGAATTATCCATATCATCCATATCGCCAATATCATCTACATCCTCTTGATTATCAACTTCAGGATAAAATAATTGATCTAATACGATTTTAATCTCCTTTTCAGTTAGAATACCATCTAAGTTAGTCTTAAGAATAAACCGATGATACTGAATTTGAATACTTGCTGAAGGCTGTGCGAATGCCATTATATTCGCATTAGAAATCGAAATTAAATCGTCCTCGTGAGCAATTAGCCAAGGTATAAAGAAGCAATCTCCTCTGCTGCCAATTTTAATCTCTATAGGTCGTGTCACATAAAACGATTTGGCATCGTTGTCGTAGTGATCCTCATTTGCAATGATGTGACTACCATCTGATAGTCTGTAGCTCATTAGATCAAACTCACTAAGATACTCCTGTATTGCTTTTTTATTCATACTGGAACCTCGTGTATTTTATAATTAAATTTTTCTTTAGCATATATCTTAACACGTTCTACAGCGTGATTAAGTGTGTAATTTTTCTTCTTTTTCCAAGAAAGGTCATCAGCCAAGTCGTAGATTGTAGTTCCTTGACCGTCCTCGGTTTTACGCAACCCCCGGCCTATTGACTGAAGAACCCGGATCTGCGATTTTGTAGGAGAGGCGAACATAATATTGTGGAGGTTAACTATATTTATCCCTGTAGAAAAGGTGCCTACACTTGCAACAATAATCGCATTCTTTTCATTCTCAGTAATTTCACGGATTTTCTCGCGTTCTTCAGCGTTCACCGCCCCTGAGACAAAAAAGACCTTTCTCCCGGATCCCTTCAGTCTCTCAACAAATGCGTTATACAGCGGCTTCCCGTGTTTCTGAACCAGATTGTAAAGAACCAGAGAGTTTCCTGATTGATCGCACGTTAGATTGACAATAAACCGGTTTCTTTTCTCGTGCGAAACAATAAAATCTATCTCGTCCTGGTATTTAATACCTCTACACTGCTTTCTTTCTTCATCGCTATACTTGAGGACAAGACACTGGATTTTTAACTGAGCAAGAGTATCAGAATCAATAAGCTCCTTTGTTGTTGTCACCTTATACACAGGCCCGAAATTGCCTTCTAAAGTCATCTGATTTGCTAAAGCATTATCGATTGTACCTGTGGTTCCTATTCTAAAGCCCGCGTTAACCAATCTGTTCATGATCGTAGTCAACGATTTAGCTTTAAATGTATGAGCCTCATCACCAACAACCATACCGTACTGCGCAAACCAAGATAACGGTAGCTTAATTGCGCTTTGCCACGTAGTTATGACCACCGAAGCTTCAAACCCGTGCTTTTCTTTACCCGAATATATCTTATGGACATCTTCTTCGGCATCAAACGAGGCATCCTGCCACGAGTATGATTCAAAATCTTTGTACATTTGTTCAACTAAAGAAGTAGTAGGGACGATAACTAATACCTTTTTGTCCATTTCACCGTTTAGATAATGGCGCATCATCATGTAAATGATCAGAGATTTCCCGGAACCTGTAGGTGAAATGAGTATAGCTCTTTTATTCTGCATTCCGTGAACAAATGCATCTAGCTGGTAATCTCTCGGGTTTATAAGTTTATCCTTTATGGATATCGTAGATTTTTCAATAAATTTTTCTAAGTCATCTCTTTCACAAAAGCTGGTGTTCTTTAACGATTCATCATGTTCCAGTTTATATCCACGCTCATAACAGAACTCGGCGACTCGTTTCATTAATCCGTAAGGGATCGTCTGAGATCTCGAATCATAAAGGCGTATCTTACCATCCCACAGCTTATTCCTATACGCGGGCATAAATTTGTATCCCTCAGCATAGAAAGTAAAGTATTCGCTCAACTCCATTAGTATTCCGCTGTCGTCAGAGCGCAGTAGCACTTTCGATTCGTCTTTCTTGAATGCTTTTATCATTACATCCCAGATGTAAACTTCTTAAATTCAAGAATATTCTTAACGTGTGTATGCCTCCATCGAATATTGCCCATAATTTCTTCGAGAGTTTCGACTATGGTTTTCTGGTAATCGATTTGAGCATTGATTTTAACCAAATCATCATCTGTAGAATAATACATTTCCATGTCTGATTTCATCGGTTTAGTGGAACCGTCGAACGGATCGTATTTCCACTTCCGCTTATCCATATCCTGTTGGGTCATTTTCCCATTGTAGTATAGCCACTTATCTTTTTTAGTAGCGTCACGCTCCATTTCCTTTTTCTTAAGCATTAGTTTCGCCATAGAAAATAGCTCTAAGTATTTAGAGTGTAATTTAGATGATTTAATCGTTTCGTCATCTAGGCACACATCATCAATAACTGCATCCCTTTTCCACATATTTAAAATGTCATTCAAATCCATAATATAAATTTATTTATCATTATTTTATGATAACAAATTCATCGTATCTAAATGAGACTTCGGCTTGAGCGTATTCGACATCATTTGCCTGCACATTAAAATCTACACCGCTTAAAGATGTCGGAAACGCGTTTTTAAATTGAAACTCTTTGTTGACCGTGTTATGACTAGTCATAACGGATAAAATCATGTCGGCATCTTCGTGTTCCGTGGTATTTTGTTTTAGCCAATCGTAAATTTCCGTATAGTTTTTCATATCCTCATCGATAGCAAACCGAACAGTAAGACCGCCAAATTGCCGAGACTCACTTGTTTGAAATGCTATTCCGCCACGAAAGTTAAGCTGGACTTCACCAGCAGTGATTTCAGGCAAACTAAAATTAGTAATAAAGTACTCGGTATTTGCATACTTCTGCCGATTGATCGTGAGTTTAAAACCAACAGGAGAAAGAAGATTGGTATTAGATGTTAGATTATTTTCAGCCATAAATCTATTTATAAAAAAAGAGGGCCCCCTTTCGAGGGCCCTCTAAAGTTAGGTGTTAAGCTTTACTAGCTTTGTCCACCGACGTTGATGTTCTTCACACGGAATGTGCGGAAGTAATCGTTAGTGTTCTGTGCACCGATACCGTCAACAACTCCACCAATTGGATTAGCAACAAGACCGTAACGTGTCTTGAATGCAATCTTAGGCTGGAAGCTGGCCTCGCCAACCGCACGAACCATTGTGAGTGGGACGTATGGAGCGTAGAAAATACCAGCGTCGTAAGGGGAAGCTCCCTTATAACCAACAGTAGCATAATCGGTAGTAGCATATGGGTCAACATAAACCTTCAGTCCGCCATTGAGTGTACCAGCAAATGTATTACCAGCAGCGTCAACGTTAAGTTCAGCACCACCGAACGCGATTGATCCTGCAGATGCAAGAGCAGAAGCGACATTAGCGGAGCAGATAACGAAGTTACCCTTACCACGACGAGCGTTGAGGGAAATTGCGTTAGCCTCTTGCTCGATCTGGAAGATCAAGGACTGGAACTTCTCAACAGCCCAACGGCCGTCTGCATCAGCAACAAGGTCGAATGCCTCAGTTGCGCCAACTCCACCTTTCTTACCAGTGGTAACGATGCTGCGGATAACCTCACGGTTGATCTCCCCGAGAATCTCACCGGAAAGAATGTTAGCAAGCTCAGACTCAGCGTCAAGGCCGTGAACAGCTTTGAGGTCTTGAGCAAGCTCCATGGAGTACTCAGCCTTAAGCTGACGAGTCTTAGCAGAAACAAGCGATTTCTCGATAGTGAAACCCATTTCTGGAAGACTTGTTGATTTCTCAGCAGTAGTAGTAAGAGTACCAGTACCAGTGAAAATACCTGCTTCAGGAGAGTCAAACAGTCCTGAGGCGCCTTGTGCGCCACCAGCGTCTGCAGTGCCAGAGAAGTCTGTATTAGGCTCAGTTTTGAATGCTTCGGCATCACCTGCAGTGATGTTGCCAGCACCGGCTGTCTCAAAGCGAGCTTTCATCGCAAAGATGAGACCAGTAGGTCCGGACATTGGCTGAACACCTGCAACATCATAAGCGATGAGGTTAGGCATTGCACGACGAACCAGCGAAATAAGCACTGGATTAGGATTCACGACAGAACCCGTGTTTGTCGATGCATCCTCGCTAAGTACACCGAATGAAGATGCTTGAGCCTCCTCACGGAGAGCAATTTCAGTGTTTTCGAGCAATTTGGCTGTAACAGCCTTCTTGTAGCTATCAGTGATAGCGGGAGCGTCAGCGTGCTCAAGCACGGGAGCCCATTTTTGTAGTTCTTTTTCTGCGTTTAGCATAATAGTTTTTCTTTCTTTTGTTGTTTGGTTGGGTTATTTGAAGCGAGAGAGAGTGTGAATATAGCGTTGCATGTCACCAGACAGCTTGCTATTGGGATCACTTTCCCCCTCGACGATTGTTTTTACGTTAGTTGAATCAATTGATTCGGTGATGACTTCTTCTGTAGTAGAATCAGTATTTGAGAAGAATCCTTCCTTAATAGTAGCGATCTTGCGTGCAAATGTTTCTGCATCAACAAAATCAACTTCTTCAATAAGTGAAGAAAGCTTAGCAGCTTGTGTGGAAGCCAAATCAGCAGTTGCTTCAGAAACAATCTTCTCGCGATTAAGCTTTTCAACTTCTCCGGCAAGAACCTTATTTTGTTCTTCAACATCTGCAAGGGACTCCTTAACTGTAGTAACTTCTTCAGAAAGCTCATCAACAAGATCAACTTTAGAATCAGGAACTTCAATATAATGCTCTGCGAATACACCTTGAAGTGACTTCATGAAGTTTTCTGCGATTTCAGTACGAAGCTTATTGTCGACAAACTCTTGATTCTCTTCGATCCAAGACTCAACTACATAAGAAAGATAATCATCAATCTTAGTAACAAGTGACTCACGGATGTAGCCAATCTCTTCATTCAAGTCATCTTGATACTGACTTTCAAGAGATTCTTTAATCTCGATAGTACGGTTTGCAACAGCACCTTCAAACAGAACAGCAACCTTGGATTTAAATCCTTCGGTCAGTTCTTGCTCAGAATCAGTAAGTACTTTAAGATCTTCAGCATAGCTTTCAGTCTCTTTTTCCTCGTGCATACCACCGCAAGAATCCTGAATAGCCTTATAAGAGGCCATAAGATCATCTTTCTTCATAGCCTTAAGTTGGCCATACATTGCGTTGATAATGTCTGCTTTGAGCTTAGGTACTTCTACCTCGCCTTCTTCTTCACTCACGTTAATTGCGCTATACGCAGCAACGAGTTGTGACTTCTTCATGCCTTTAAGTGCATCAAAACCTGCAGCAAGATAACCTGCTTTAGTTTTAACTTCTGGAAGAACAACTTCTTCGGAGTCATCTTCAGAGTCATCATCGTCCGTGTCATCTTCGTCCTCATCAGAGGCTTCTTCTTTCACGTCTTCTTCGTCCTCTTCGGCTTCTTCCTCTTCGTCTTCTTCCTTTTTAACGGCTTCTTCAACAGGAGCTTCTTCCTCATCTTCCTCATCTTCTTCAGACTCGGCTTCAGGGGATTCTTCTTCTTTCTTAGTGGATTCCTCCACATCTTCTACAGAATCTTCGTCTTCATCCTCTTCAGGGGATTCTTCTTCGGATTCAGTTTTCTTCTTAGCTTCGCTAAGAAGAACGTCTACGACGCTTTGTGTCAAAGGTGTGCCTTGAGTGTCCTCAGTAACTTCTTCAGGAATATCCTGCACAAGCTCCTGGTTCTCAACAAGGTCCTTTTCTTCTACGTCTTCGATAATTTGGTTTTCTTCTGACATATTTGTTATTCTTGTTTTGAATTAGAGTTTGGAGAGGAAATCATTGAAGATCCGTTGCTGAGCTTCGCTAATGCGCCCAATTGGAACCTTGTTAATTTCAGTCTCATATTCTTCAATTTGTTGAGATTTCAAAAGACCATTTTCCCAAATCCATTCAACACCTTCCATAATACCTTCAACGAAGGCGGAAGGAGCGGAAGGATCTTGAACAATGTCAACAGTTGAAAGAACGAAATCGCTCTTAACAAATGTTTTGCCTTCTTTCTGCTCAACAGTACCCATACCACGGCTAGAGACACCTAACTTGCATCCACCTTCAACGAGACCTTTCACGATTTTGCCCATTGGTGTATCAAGTATTAGTGCCTTTCCAACAACATTATTACCATCCCAATTAAGTTCGGTAATTCTGTGTGAAACTTTATCAAGGTTAATTGACGGTCCTTCAGGGTGATTCAATTCACCAACTGCTCGACCAGTCTTAACCTGTTCCCTTATGTACTTTGTACACGCTGCTTCTAAAACAGCTTTAGGATAAATTCTGTTATTGCGGTTTTTTTGCTCCGCTTGCATAAAAATACCTTCGATGAAAACATCCTTTTCACCGTTGTCCTTTGCTTCAGTAATGTACTCAAGCGTATCTAGATGTTCCGTAATTAATTTCATAGCTTTTATCCGTAAAAACCTACTTTAGTAAATAGGACGTTAGCGTTTGCACCAGTCCCTGAAACGGAAGTAGATGCGAAAATTTCATCCGTGGTGTTTTTACGAATTATAATGTTACTTTTCGTTGGAACATAAAAGGAAGCATAACGCGTTCCGGTTGTTCCTGTTTCTATATGTACATATGCTGCAGCAGTACCAGTATTTTGTACTAGTACTTGTTGAGCGGAACTTACATTTGAAGCTCCAGCAGTCAGCGAAGCACTTGCTGCGACTGTTAATGGTTCTATTTTCATCTCTATTAGTTCTTATTTTTTATGATACTATGTCTAACGTAGCAATCGCGTCCTCTAAATTGTCAAAATACGTAACTTCGGCAGATTTACCTCCATCAAATTTTATTCTGCCTTTATCAACAGTAAACTTAATTTTTGCTCCGCCCATATCTACAGTATCCTTGTTAACCGCTTTACCAATCTTAGATGCAAACTTAATTACTTTATCTAGATCAGATTGTTTTAACTTTGCTTCTTCGATGGATTCACCTAACACTACATTAACACTATCACTTGGCACTGTCATTGGATCAGCCTTCATTTGCTTAAGACCTTTCTTAATAGCTTGAGCAGGGTTACTAGCTTTCACATCAACTGTTTGACCCTTTAAGAGTTTACCAGTTTTCTTAGTAATAGTAACTGTCCACCATTTGATTGCTTCTTCAAGATCAGTATTATCTTCTTGCAACTTAGCCAATTTGATCTTTAGCATATCAACATACTTAGTGCCGCCATATTGCTTAACTCTACTAGGATCGGGATTCTTAATGAGCTTTTCAAGGTCTTTCGCAAGTAGTTTATTTTTGGTTGATTCTTCAACAACTTCTTCAAGTCCACCCCCGTAAACCGCCGCGGCGATTCCAGCCTTCCTCACATCGAGGGCCTGATCAAGTTTTTTATTCATAGCAGCCGAAAATGTCTCGGCCGAAGCAGTATCTGTTACGATACTCTTAAATAAGTCTTTAGCTATATCACTCATACTAGTTCTATTTATAATTTTTATGTTTTACATTAGGTCATCATCATCATCATCGCCCATTTCTTCATCACCATCTCCTTCGGATTTGGCTTCGTCTGCAATTTCGTTATCTAGACGCATGATGTCTTCTTCAGATTGCTTAAGAATAACTGTGCGCACATATTTGTCTGAGATATATTTGCCAACAACGTCTTCGAGCATTTGCGACATTTCCAATCGTTCTCTAAGAATTTCAAATTCTTTAAGTTCCGCAAAGTAGTTGTCTTCTAAAAAACTAACATTAATTGATTCTTCGATCTCTCCCCATTCGCTTTCGGTAATAATGCCCTTAAGAATAAGTTGAATTCTTAGAGCATCCATCAACATGAATGAGAATTTCTTTCTAAGGCGATCAACAAACTTCTGAAATTTAACTTCTTCGCGAGATACCTCGCTAGCCCTTCCGACACTAAATGCCGTGTCCTGTTCTAGCCTTGCGACTGGAACATTTAACGCTCGATATAGCTTCCTTTGGAAAAACTGGACATCTTCAATTTGCCCTAGGTTCTCTCCGCCAGGAAGTGTCGTGATCTCAGTTCCTCTGCCGCCCTCTCTCCGGGGAAGATAAAAATCCTCGAGCATAGACATCGAACGACGATCATCGCTGATATTACCACTGCTAGCGTCGTATACAAGCTTATTTCTATAACGAGAAACAACTTGCTGTACATACTCTTCCGCTTTACCCTTCGGAAGGTTACCAACATCAATATAAAAAATTCTACGTTCAGGAGAACGCGATACACGATAGATTACAAGTGAATCTTCCATATAACGAAGCTGATTAACGAGCTTCATGGCTTTGTGCAAGTGACCGATTGTGCGTGTCTTAGTTCCATCCATTAATCCAGAATTGACTTGGATAATAGCATCCTTAGCAAATTTTACTCCGGAAGTTAGATTACTGCCACCATCTAAAGATGGTGAATATACGTAATATTCATCAACAACCTTCTCATATTCTATGTTAGTTGTTTTATCGTTCTCTATAGAAACTTCCTTTATTTTCTTAATGTGCGTTGACTCAACCTGCCTAATTTCGGTAATACCCCTTTGAGGGTTTTTAGGGTCAATAATCACATTAAAATACGACTTGCCGTCAATGTACCAATCCCTAAAATATTCTGCAGCATTTCTGTTAAACTTGTAAAGCTGTAGAACCCGATTAAATTCTTCTATGATCTCAGTCTTTACTTTATCAGGAAGCTCAAGATCAATCATTGATATGGCAACAGGACCAGACTCCTCAGAAGCTGCAATAGCGCTGTCAACGATATCCGAAACCGCGGCATCGCACTCAGGCTGCTGAGCTGCCTCACGGTATTTGTGAATTAATTCATGATCAGAAACAACATTAGTATTAGAAAGATCAACTACTTGGCCGTAATAACCACCACCTGCTGGGATTGAAGTCGAGCTCTCATCATCTCTTTGTGGTATAGGAGAAACTGCTACTACAGGAGAGGTTTCTCCTGAGATCTTTTTACTAATTTCAAATCCGAATAAATTAATTGCCATAGTAAGTTTATTTATAAAGAAAACACCAGGAGGGTTTGGACCTCCTGATGCTTCTTGTTTTTATATAGTTAACTCGTAGTGTTTGATTCCCAGTATTGATATGCGAACTCAACTGTGAATTCTTCAATAGTGTCTGCGGAATCATTTCCGAGGTCAATTGCGGATACGTTCACCGGCCATGAACCACGGAATGTGTACGTTTTAATAACTTCACCATTTTTATCAAGTTGATCAACTGAAAGATCAGTTTGATAATCTGATGGATTAGTCAGTCCGCCGTTTGATGCGTGTGTAGCAATACCATTTTGCCACCGCTCCATAGCGTCTCGAACCTCAAATCCGGTATCGTTAATAACGGTAATTGACCAGTTTTCATATGTACGGTCACCAGCCATCTTAAGCTGACGGCCACGATAAGGTACGTCAATCTGACCAACTACACTTGACGGAAGTTGTGCTGCCTTACACATAAACTGCGTAAGTTCAGTATCTCCACCAGCATACCCTGGAAAGGTAACGGTTGCTTTGAATAGATTAGCTCTTGCCCCACCACCGGTGAGTTTTGCTTTAAAATCGTCTACTGTTGCCATAATAGTTTTTCTTTCTTTTAGTTATTTATTAGTTACCAGTTCCAACGATTTCAGAGAATTCAACACCAGTCCTCGTCGCAATAAAGTTCAGAGTAATGAAGTTGATCGAGCGAGCCGGTTTAATGTAGATATCTGCAACAAACCGATTAGTGTCGATAACGTCCCCAGTGTTGTTTGTTTCATCACACACAACAAGGAAGTCAGTAATTCCACGACGTCCTTTAACATCTCTGAGAAATGGCTCAGTCATATTTCTGAACATTGCCCGAGTAAACTCGTCATTGAGCTCGAACAATTGGAATTTAGACGCTGTAGAGATTGCTTTCTCTAGAACAATAAACAGTCTGCGAACATTGATACGATCAAAGGCAGAAGGTTTACTCTGCGCTGTTTTGTCACCGAAAAGCAAGATACCTTGTCCAGGCTCAGAGATAATCGGGTTAACACCAGCTTTATAAAGCGCGTCTCTTTCAGATTTAGATGGGTTCCACTTAAGCTTTGTAACACCAAGGAGGTTTCCTCGGTTGTATCCAGCTGGTGAGAACCAAGCATCGTTAGTGTCGTCTGTTCGCGCACAGAGACCAGCGATGTGGCCGTTGGCAGGAATATAACGATATGTATCGTTGAACTTATTGTAAACGTATACCGCGGAAGAATCCATAGCAACATACGAGTTATTGTAGCTAAGATCAGCAATAACCTCAGCTGATGTATCGGATGCAACATTCGGAGAAAGGAAACCCACGCAATCTTTGCGCGTTGTTCCAGTCAGATTTATGATATCGTTAGCAATCAGTTTAGCGCCAGCATCGTCTGCTTCTGCGAAAACCAAGTTTACATCGATTTCAACCGGATTGTCAAATTGCGATAATGCTGTAACAACATCTGATTTTTGCGCAGCTTTATCAGCATCTGTACCATCAGCTCCACCGTGAAGAGAATAATCAAAAAGATACGTGTTATTCAATGCAGAAATAGTAATGACAATGTTATTATCAGGTGAACCAGCGTTCGCAGATCCGAGAAGTGTTTCCGAGATAGTAACTGTATCCCCTACTGCAAAACCTCCACCACCATTTTTAAGAGTGACGGTAATAGGAAGCTCAGCAGAACTAGAAGCACCAATGGCGATTTCGAACTCTGCACCTTTACCAGTTCCTGTTTGTGTAACTCCAGATTGTCCTGTTTTTACAGTGTATGTCCCAGGTTTAGCATCCGCAGGAGAATCAAAATGTGGTGAGGCTGGTGTGAATGTGAATGTAGAGATTCGATTCGAACTTAACTGCACTGAGTTAAAGATTTTGGTAGCCGAACCAGCATCCCCAGGAAGAGCGTAATCCACACCAGAAACTGTTGCTGAAAAAATACTCTTAAGAGCAGCTTGGTTGATGTAAATATATTCAGAATCGCGGTTAATAACAGTCTTATAGAAGTTAGAACCACCATCTTTTCTAGCATCTGAATACAAAGAAAGGCCTTCAAAGATTTCTAAAACAGTTCCAGGTACACCTGTAAAAAGTCCATCCTCATCAACAACAGCAACGTGAATTTCATCATTCGCCGCTACGTCAACGAGAGGAGAAGCACTTGGATTATACCCCAGAGTTTCATTAGTTGCAGCCCACGCGGTTGTTGAGGCAGCTCCATTGACCTGTCCATCTAGTGTGCTCAAGCTGAAGTTTCCTGCTGACTGTGAACCTCCACCATCTGGATCAAGCAGCGGAGTCGCAATGTATGCTTTAAGGCTATCACCCATCTTACCCGGATAACGACCTTGGATTACTCCAGCTTCGCCTCCAAATACTGATAGACCATCAAATGTCTCTTTATTCTTAATAAGAACATTTGATGTTTGACTTTGGTAAATTCCGCCTGCTGAGTTTCTAGCTCCATCGGCGGAAGATGCACATGCACGTGAAACACGAAGAGTGTTACCGTACTTTAGAAAGCTTGCGGCCTGTAAAAAAGAAGTATAGTTGTCATATTGTCCGCCGTTGGTTGTATCCACTGGCGTTCCATATGCTTCGATTAGTTCCTTCTCAGAAGATACTAATCCTACTTCGTCTACAGGGCCCCAGCTGAAGTGACCTGCGAAAGCACCGATCGAAGTCGACACTGCAGGAATCACGTTTGTCAAGTCAACTTCTTTGACTTGTACTCCGGGTGATATTTGAAATCCCATTTTAGTTTATTCCTTTCAATTTTGTATTATAAGTTAAATTCATCACAAGATAATCTCAATATATCTATTTATACGAGATCAGATTTAGAGATCATGCCATTCCCTTACGGAATTAGCCATCTCTTCGTGCGGATCAACTTTATCTGAGCTATTTACAATAATTCCGAATGGAGGAACATCGTTATCTATTTGCTCCATCTTTTCTTTAAACAGCATTTCTTTAAGATCGACTGTTGATATATCTCCGAATGCTTCCGACGATACAAACCAAGCGAACAATACTAAATTCATAGCCATATCATCATTGTTTCCTGTGCTTGCTTCGTATGAACTCCCTTTCACCTCAAATGTTGACAATTCTAATATAGTATTTTCGTCAACAATATTTATTTTACCCAATTCAACTAAGTCTTTTAGGTTAGAACAGCCGATTCTTTTGATTCGCTTAGTCATCATAACACCAATACCGTTCTTTCGCACAGATGATTCAACAAACGTATTTTCATATTCGTGCTCGTAATAGACATCATTGCACACGACCATTCCAGCATCGTTGTTCTCAATAATAACAAGTGCATCATTATATTCCTTCCCGACTCTAACAATAATATCGCCAAAGATCATAGGAGAAATCATATTATCTCTGTATGTAGCAACCTGCCTAAAGTTTCCAAATGTAGCGTCAATAACGGTAAACGATGAATAATCTTGTCCCCGACCCTTTGAAACATCGACCGTCATAATATATTGATGGTCAAGCTCCGGGTCTTCGTAGTAATTGACTCCTCGATGGAGTCTCTCAGGCCTGTGAACCTGTAATCCCATTAACGTGTTTGAAGATATAAGCGTGTTAGACGTTCCAATAAATGAATTACCAAATTCCTGATCAAACTGAAGTTCAGAAGTATTTGCAATAGTCATTGCTTTCCATGACTCATCGCGACCCGGAACATCCCACCAATCAACACGAAACGGGCTATACTCGTTCTTCTTTTTTAGCGCGGCCTCCCACAATCCACAAAACATATTGCCTATGCCATTAGCAGTAGATGTGATAATGACCTTAGTTTCTTGCCCAGATGAAACAACAGGATATGTTGATGTGTAAAATTGAGTGGCATTTTCAACAAATGCGAACTCATCTAGAAACAGAAGGTTGACAGAAAGTCCTCGGATAGAGCTTGAAGAAGTAGCTGCAGCTACTATTTTAGAATTATTAGAAAATTCAACTGAACCTTTATTAAGCGCTTTACAACCAGGTTGAAGAAAAAACGGAAGGTTTTCAAGAGCCAATGTTATACGACTTAGCATCTCCCGTGCCGTAGATCCTTTGTTTGCAAGAATAGCAATAGTTTTTTCCGCGTTAAATATCGCATACCAGAGGATATAGATAACCGAAGAAATAGATTTACCAGACTGACGACACGCTAAAACAATGTTAAAACGATTATCGTTAAACTGTTCAAACATCTTTTTCTGATATTCATACGGTTTAAAGGAAACTAATCCATCATCAAGAGATATTACTTTTACGTAAGTTTCAGCGAAATAGATCGGGTCATTCATGCACTTAAGGTACTCTGCGACTTCCTCTTCAGAAAACGAACTCTGAATACCATCCTTTTTTACAAGCGGATTACCCATGTAACCGCCATTACCATTTACTAATGTATCAGACATCTATTGATTTATCCTTATCCTGCTTTTTTAGGAATTTTTGAAGATCTGTTGTGGAACCTACAAAAATAGAATTATTTGTAGTGCTATTTGTAGGCCCGTGTTTCCCTTGTGTAATATCCTTCCTAGTTTTTTGAAGTTTGATAAGATCTTGAGACATATCGCTCGTGTGCTTTATCATAGCTGATAATACTTCAAACGCGCGGGGGTGTTCTGACTCGGATGCTAAAGCCATCATCTGATTAATCGCTTCGCACGATTGATCAATTAGCGATTTCATTTTATCCCTAGAGTACTCGATATCGTCCTCAGTATCGTTAATGATCTGAGAATTAGACACCGCGTCTTTAGTTATTTGATAGTTTTCTTCAGTCGCATCAGTTATTTCATTATCAGGATCCATGATCAAAGCCAAAAGTGGTTGTTATAGTATCAGTAGAATCAAGCGGGGGTGAGTCATTAGCGTCTACTGCAACTCTAACATTTGCGTTATTCACGCCATAAGGATTATTAGTTTTTAACGTAGTATCAACATCATTAAAAATAAACGTGTCAACAGTTCGTATGACGCGCTCTCTAGTTGTTGATCCAGCGAACTTAATCTTCATGCTAAAATCGAGAGTATACAATATTGATCTCCTTGTCTCGAAATCACCTTCATAGTCATCAGCCAAGGTCACCGAGTTTAATATTATAGGAACATCTGTGACTGTGCCTGAACCTTCAAGTTCTTTAATACTGACACAATATTCTGGAGAAAATGTAGGTAAGATTTGTTCCACAACTTGTAAAGCTTCATCCTGGTTAAGAGCGTAAACGTTTAATTGCACTCCTACAATGTACGGAACACTTTGATAAAGTGTATTAACGCGGTTGCTATCTCCGCTAATTGTGATATTTCTCTTGTTGAGCTTATTCAATTTACTCTCGTTATCATATTCCATTGAGGTAATCTCAAAACTCATGCGAGGCAATTTAATAGCAATAGTTTCAGAAACAGAACCAGAAGTATCGGAGTTTATTCGCGCCAAAAATTTCTTTCGAGGGCCGTACGAAATAGGAACTTTTTCTTCGGTAGCCCCGGCCCGAAGAATCTTAATATTGTTAAAAAGCGTGCCAAAAACTGCAACTGATTTACGAAGTGTCTTATTATAAAAATGTGTTCCGCTTAGCATGATCTTAAGTGGTTATGTTCGGCATGCCAAACGGGTTTGTCTTAGTAAAGTCGATAAACGAGTTTCCTTCAGTTTCAAAATCCGAGTTATCAGCGTAAGGATCGTTATCATCTAAACTATTGAACGAGTCAATAGTTGTAATTGGGTAAGAAGGTGCTGGTGAGTTTTCAGATCCTATAATATTACCCCAAGATCCTGCAGTCGGAACAAAACCGGTGTTTGTAGAGTCACTCGATATTTGATTCACCACATCGATATAACCAGTTCCTACAACAGCCACTTCTCCTGTCACCGTTATATTACCATCAGTTTGTGTCACATCTTCTCCTACTGCGTATGCTCCTGTTCCGGAACCTAGATTTAACCGTGTACGAACTGCATAGCTTGTCTCGAACTTATCAACCTCTCCGATGCCGGTATCGATTTCTTGATTATTATACTCGAATTGTTGACATGAAAGCTTAAATGTCGGTACATTTTGAAGTTGATAAAAAGGTGTTTCATCTTCAACATAGTTTATTTCGAACAAACCATTAACCAAAGGGAAATAAATAAGATCACCTTCTTGAGGTCGCGACTCAGTGGGGTCCTGGAATCTAGCGACAAGTTGCTCCCACCTTCTATTAGAAAGAACAAGGTTGACAGTATCTCTGATCTCTACACCAAATTTTGAAAGAAGATCACCATCACCTCCGAAGCCGTCAGTGTTTTCGACGTACATTTCGATTTGATAAGCTTCCCCAAACTTTGAAAGCGCATCTTCGTTAAATATGGAATCGGTGTTGACTATACTCCTAGGGATATAAAAAACGTCGTGGCCATATATTTTAAGAGCTTCTATAGTAATATCTTCATAGAGTCTCTGTTCAGGTGTAGTCCCTTGACTAAAATATACATTCCTTGGCATACTAAGCTATAAAATCTAATGGTGGTAATTCGTGTTCGAGACGAACCTTTTCTTCAAGTTTTTCGACATCCGCAATAGCATCATCATAAACAGCTCGACCGTTCACAGTAACTCCTCCAGGGAGAGTCATACCTTCAAACTTAACAAGATTCATCCCCCACTGCTTCTTAATTAGAGCTGTCGTGTATTTTTTAAGGAACATATCATTGTAAACATCAACAAATGCTTCTGGGTCAACGGTGCTATATCCATCGAATACTACGTAATTACCAACACCTAGATCGGTTAGTGTATCAGCGTGGAAGTTAACACGGTTTTTATGTCTACTGTATTCTATATATTCGTATACACCATTAATGTTTCTATCAATAAGGGACAAATATTGTTTAGTCATTTCATAATTAACTATTCCACCAAATGAACCGCCTAAATCAAAAATGTCATTCAGGTGGAGTTGATAGTCAACAGAGAAAAGAGATGTTCCGGAATTGCTGTTGTCGATATTAAAAACATTATTGATTGAAAGAATGTTAGCACTATCAGGTATAGCAATATACCCGTTGTCGATATCAGTTTGTGTTACTTGGTGCTTTAGAAGATTTCTAACAACCGCATCCGCATGGAACTCCTGATAAAATTGAATTGCCTCATCAACGCGATCTTCAACCTGGTCATCATCGACGTTAATTTCAATAACAGGATGGCCCAGTGACCTTAAACAGTAGTCGATTAGTTTTTGTCGTGTGTTCGGTGTAGCCATATTTTCTATTTATATGATTTAACGCCTGCAATTCAGGTTTATTCTGAAGCAACCGCTTCCGCGCCGTCTTCAGCTTGTTTGTTTATCTTAGATGCTAAGATAAACGCAGCTTCTGCCGCTTTTAGCCCTTCGTGTTTCACCGCGATATCGATAAATTGCAAAAGCAGATTTGCTTCATCTTCGCTAAACGTAAAGTTAATTTCATTCATAATTTTTTTAATACTGTTTCAATTATATAGTGCACAACCCGTGCTGTACAGAATTTATTTATCTAATTCGTATTCAGCGTTTTCTGCTTATTTAGAATCGTAATATACATATTTATAGGTTTTTGAGTTTTAAAAATGCGTGTTTTATCACCATCCACATATCTAAATATTTATACCGGGCTAATCTGCCTAAAAAGATCGTGTTTTTTTCGTTGTCAGCTAAAGCTTTATAGTTTTTGTACGTTTCATGTGCTTTACCCCAGGGAATTGGATAACACGGAATGTCATCTTCTTTAGCATCTCTTGGATACTCCCGTGTTATGACAGTTAGACCGCTATGACCTGCTGTAAAATATGAATGATCATATTGACGCGTCCAAGCATTAGTACAGTTGCACTCATTATAAACTAACGCATCTTGTTTCTTTGAAGTCACTTTATGCTCAAAGTCAAGTGTTCTGTACGGAAGAGCGCCATAACAATTATTAAAATATTCATCTATCTTACCAGTGTAAATTAGTCTGTCATAAGACGAATTTTTCCAATCATCTTGAGAGCAACCTAAAAAAACTTCAATGCCGTTAAGCATTTTTTCAAACATCTTTGTATAACCTTCCTTTGGTACGCATTGATATTTTTGTCCTTCAAACCAAGTGGGGTTATCGCAATCCTTAGTCTTAGGGATTCTATTTGTTATGGTTGATGGAATCTCATCAAATGGAACTCCCCACTGCTTTTCGCTATAATCGCAAACGGTAAGATCAACAATTTCTTTTTCTGTAAGTTTAAATCCAATAGCTTCCTCGCAACCTTTATCATTATAAGGAAGAGGGATATCTCCAATTATTGTACGACCTATCGGTGTATAACGCAAAGGAGTCCATTCGGTGTATTTAGATAGAAAACCAAAAACTTCTTCATCATCAGTATGAAAGATGTGAGGACCGTAGTTGTGCATAGTAGTTCCGCAGACATTACTATCATAGCAATTACCTCCAATATGATTCCGAGACTCATAAATCTTAACTTCATGCCCTTTATCTTTTAGCAAACGAGCTGCAGTTATCCCACTTAAGCCACAACCAACAATAACAAACTTCATATATTAAAATGTATTTTCATGCTCTTACTCATTTTTTGAGAGTACTTTAAATTAGTTTTACCTGAGAGTTGTTCATTATGAGAGCAGTTGTATATGGCCGCTCTAAAATCAATATCCGCACCTTCATATCCTTTGTAATTAAAATATTTCCAAGAAAATACATGAGATCCTATCACTTTTATTAGATAAAATTTTTGTGTAGATCTAATTATAGTATTCTGGGATGAACTGAGATTAACATTTTTAAAATTAATTTGCTCTTTAAGTATGCTAGCTTTAGTTATATTACAAGTCCCGCACTTTTTATCAAAATTATCAATGTGCTTAAATGAATCATCTATACCCATTTGAATACCCTTATTGATTCTTAAAAAATCTTTGTTTGAATTATGAATAGTTCTAACTAGATCTCTATGTATGAAGTCATCCGCGTCAACAATCATGACATAGTTATCATCGTCAACTTCACTTAAAGCTAAAATATACTTAGTGCCTTTATCTAATCTGACTTGAGGTCTTACAATGCTTTTAGTTACCTGAGTGTCTATTTGCCAATTGTTCGGAAGTGATGGAGCCGGCCAATTTACTTCTACAAACTTTACATTTTTAATTTTTTTATTTTCTGGAAATGTGTTTAGCGTTTTATTTGAAACTACTATTACTTTAAACCTGTCATCAAGTTGACCACAAACAGAAACTAAAGTATTTTCTAATAAATCCCAAATATCATTGTATGAATGACAGTTTTTGTAATGTTTAACACATATAATAAAAGTAACCATTATTCACCAAATTTATAACCAAAATATTCGATGTCTTTTGCATATTTTTCCGCAACAATTTGTTTTGTTTCTTCATCGTAATATTCGGTGTAATGCTTATGTTTTGTTTTGTTTATGTGAGGAAGTTGTTGTTGCGAAACTCCAATTTTGTCGCAAATAGTATTAAAGTCTTCCTGAAGATTTTCAAACCTGCCAATAAAATCGACTAAGCATACGTCACCTTCAAATAGTTTACTATGCTGTAATGCGTGCTTTGCAGGAAATGGATTTAATAAAAAATCCAAGAAGCTCAAGTCTTTAGCGCTTTCTATATATCCGTGTTGAGTATTATCTTTAACTCTAAAGAAATACTGAGACAGCAATTTATCCCAAGGATTACGTATAATAGAGAATTTAAAATAATTATTAAATGCCTTAGGCTCGTACTTTTTGTACCACCAAGCCCACTCATGCTTCTGTGGAGGATTCTCAGCGTTCACTAGAAGCTTAGTAATACTAGTACCACCAGTTTTGTTTATGTGTATAAAGATAAACTCATTTTTACGACACATCATAATCTATTCTCCAAATCTATATTTAAATGTATCTATATCTTCTTCGAAGGTTCGACCAATTAACTTAATTAATTTTTCATCATAATATTCAGTATAATGAACGTGTTTTGTTGCGTTTACATGAGGAAGTTTTACTCTAGGATAATTAATTTGATCACATATAAAATTAAAGTCATTCTGAAAATTTTCAAACCTGCCTACAAAATCTGTTTTAATTGATCCATCCACGGTTATAAAATTTAATTGTGGTTTGAAAAAAACCCATTGTTCCCAAACATGTTTTGCAAGTATAAAGTCCTTGAATTTTGGATATTCTTGTTTAATTTTTAGTGTTTTAGGTCTATCAAAACGGGGTATTCCCCCTCTTTTAAGGTATTCATAAGCACTGACAAACTTATCCCAAGGATTTCGAACAAACGCAAATTTAAATAGATCATCTATAGTAGGGCAATAGTCGGTGGGCTCAAAACCTAATTTAGATATCCCATAGTGATCGTGAAGTTTAAAGTCAAATACTTTTTTGACAGATCTCCCTCCACATTTAGGAATATGTATAAAGACAAAATTGTTTTTATGATCTACAAAAGGCATTTTCTAAAGATTGGTAAGGGCATTTTTCTTCATTAAAGTCAGTCCAAATATACTCCATATCTTTAATGTGCGCGGTGATAAGATCACCCTTTATATTAATTAAATTTTGACTTTCCTCCATTGTGTGAGGATTAAAAGAATACATTGTCTTATAAGTACTAACATCTATTTTATCATTTTCTTTATTAGCTGCTTTTAACTTTTTATTTAAACGATAACAAATTCCTGATAATGCTATGTCAGAATGGCTTTGAAAATGTCTATTCTCTTTCCATCCATTTTCTATTACAAATTTATGAATCAATTTAAAAGTTTTATCGTTCATTAAAATGCCACCTCCTCCAAATATCGCATTCCTCGGTTCGCAAAGCTGAGAGCAATATATTCTTAAATTGTCTTTGGACAATTTACTTATAAATGAATTTAAATTTTCAGTATGTATAAAAGTATCGTCGTCACAAATTATGTGCCAATCAGCATCATTCCAATCTTCCTTAAATATTGATTCTATTTTTTCAACACAAGAGTTATAGTCATCAAAATCACAAACCTTTGTTACTGGAATTTCATCAATTGCGTCAAATCCTCCTAGAAGATAAAAATTATCTCCACACTCTTTGATTCTTCTTATGACTGTATTATACAGTGGTTTTGTTCTCTCCTCATGAAGAGATTCACACACCATAAAATAATAATTAATCAGCGGAACCTTCTTCGGCATCTACTTCAGCGTCTACTTCAGCCTCTTCTTCAACAGGAACTTCTTCTAATAGTCCTTCTTTATAGTATGATTCAATAGCTGGTATCGCGTCAAATACGGATTGCATAGCGGCCGCTGCTTCTGGAACGTTAGCTACAACTTCCCAAAAGTCTAAGTCCAGTCGTTCTGAATTTGTATCATTTATTTCTGCATCTGAGTCATTGTCAAACGGTGTTAGTCTTAAATACATATAACCTTCCGCCGCGGAAGGTGCGTTAACAACGAGTTCTGACACCCATGTGTGCGGAAGAGTTTTTTCAGCCTCTGCTGGTATTACAAATGGTTTTTCTTTTTTAATTGGCATATCATTATCATTTTTATTTATATTATTTATTAACCTGCTCTCCAGCTACTTCCGTCAGAGTACACCGGGATTACATAACTACCATTGGTATTCACAACAGATCCGTGAGAAGATGCTAAAGAATAGTAGCTGTATGCAAACGCTCTTTGACCTGCTGGAGAAGCAGACGGTAAGCTTGTCGCATTGTAGATTGTATGTGTGATGGTCCCGCTCACATGAAGAGCCGTACTTGGAGAAGTTGTACCGATTCCTAATTTAGTGTTATCGAAGTAGCTCTTGTCCTTTCCCACAACTAATACTTTACTCCCGGAAGCCGCAGTGGTGCTGCCGTAAGTGAACATGGCAACAAGTTGATTAGTATTTGTGTTTGCAGACTGAACATAAAGCACCGCATTACCCGCATTGTTTCGGGTGATTATACTATAATTAGTATTACCTCCGTCAGTTCTAAAATAGTCAGCTTGAACAAGTCCCGTGACATCAATACCGTTAGTCTTAACCCTCAACCTTTCTGTCCCATTAACTACTGTTCTACAGTATGAGTTGTTTGACCATTGGATATAATCATTACTGTCATAACCAATGTAACTAATACTATCTCTGAGGTCAGTCTCTAATTGGAATTGAGTCCCGCTAAGATCTAGACCTCTACCCGCTGAGTATGTTGTATTGGTATCAGTATTTGTATCCGTCCAAGGGACATTGACATACATCTTTTCAGATGTAACTTCGACAGGGTAGTTCTTACCACTTTCACTATACCCAATCTTGAAACCACCTCTAGTAGAAGAAGATCCAGCAGGTAGCGAATAGTTGTTCGCGCCACTGGCAACATTAATAAATGATCTTACCGCTGCGGCAGTTCCGTGGCGAATATAACCATCGTTGCCCGTTTCAACACAAATTTGAGTGATGCCACTAGAAACAGTATTAGGACTAGTGTTGAAGTAATTTGCAAAGATGTAACCAGAGCTGTGTCGTTTAACGATGGTGTTATTACTAGCACTAGAAGAAATAGTATCTGTTATACTAAATGTAGTCCCTGATAATGATAATCCAGTTCCAGCCGAATAGGTTGTATTGGTATCGGTGTTTGTATCTGTTGGAGTTGCCCAAGTAAATGTTCCGTCACCATCACTTCGCAAGAACTGAGATGTGCTACCATTACCAGAAACATTAAGTTCACTGGCTCCAACTGCACTGGCAGCAATCTCACTGGCTCCAACTGCGTTAGCCGCAATCTCACTGGCTCCAACTGCACTGGCAGCGATCTCACTTGAACCAACTGAATTAGCTGCGAGGCTAGTACTGATACTAACATTGCCAGAACCGTTAAAGTTAACGTTACCCGTAACATCTCCAGCTAATGCGATGTTTCTTGTAGTAGTTAGTATGTCAGCATTCGGGTGGTAAGTATCATGGAATACTCTGCTTGAACCAACATAGTGTTGCCCTGTGGAAGATATAACGCCGTTAGATCCATCTAGCCAGACTCTTGCGTCTCCATCTGCTGCAACATACATGCCCCAACCACCAGCTCCAGTACGGCTAATGAAGGAGGCGGACGGAGCATGTGTGTAGCCGATGCCATACATGTTGCTTAGAGAAGCGTCAGCAGGGTTATAGCTTGAACCAATTGTATAGATTGGGTTACTCTTGGGGCCGTTATCACCAACATTATCATAAGAACCTTCAAGGTGGCCCGAATGGTGGTTGGAGCGCATGAGGTGGTAACCGCTACCTAACTTAATATCTCTGGAATTGAGAGTTCCAGTCAAAGTGCCACCAGATAATGATAGCTTAGCGGCTGTATCAGTTAGGTTGAACGTAGTCCCGCTTAAAGTAATACCAGTGCCACCCGAGTAAGTTGTGTTTGTATTGGGAGGCGTAACCCAAGACATAGTACCGTCACCATCAGATCGTAGATACTGAGACGTAGTACCGTTGCCTGATACGTTTAGGTGAAGAGCGTCTATACTGTTGCTAGCATAGTGTTCACTGTTAATAGCATTATCAGCAATATGTGCATTGTCGATAGATCCATCAGCATAGTGTTCACTGTTAATAGCATTATCAGCAATATGTTCATTGTCAATAGATCCAGCAGCATAGTGCTGACTATTAACTACGTCGTTACCGATCTCGCTCGCGCCAACTGCACCGGCCGCAATCTCACTTGAACCAACTGCGTTAGCTGCGATTTCACTTGCTCCAACTGCGTTAGCTGCGATTTCACTGGCTCCAACTGCGTTAGCCGCGATTTCAGATGACCCAACTGCGTTAGCTGCGATCTCATTCGCGGCAACTGAATTAGCTGCAAGGGTAGTAGTAATACTAACATTAGAAGAACCGTTAAAATTGACGCTTCCAGTAACATCTCCAGCTAATGCGATGTTCCTCGTAGTAGTTAGCGTATCTGCATTCGGGTGGTAAGTGTCATGGAACAATGTCCGAGCTGCTCCTCCAGTGTATAAAGTGCCGTTGCCATAAATATAAGTGCTACTATTACCTCTTATGTAATGACCGTAATTTGAGTTATAGCCAAAGGCATCGGTTGCGGCTCCCGTGTTAATCATCGTGCCTGATGACGCACTAAAAGTTAAAGTGCCTAGTGATTTAATATTACCAGACGTATCGATAACATTAAATGCAGAAGCTGCTTCTGTATTTTGCAAAGCGCTATCGCTATTATAGTTACTATTAGATGTTTTCAGCCATAGACTTGAAACTGTTTTCTTACTGCGGGCCCATTTCATCCCGCAAAAATGAGTCGCATTGCTGCCTGCGTTATAGTTTAAGAGTACCAACAACCTCATATACTGGGCATCTGACGTACTACTCTGAGCGCGTATAGAGGAACCCTTCATCACACCTTTAATGTGTCTCCAAGTAGTGTTGTCACTGTCTTGACTATCGCCATTGGCTCCCCAATAGCGATTGACGTTTCCGTAAGAACTTTTACTACCGTTATAAAACTCACCACCTGCGTAGAGGTTCGCCTGACTGTCAGTTCCAGATACGTGTTTGACCCAGCACTCAAACATAATTTCGGTTTCGGCATCCATAGGGATGTACTCACCAAAGGTTGCGTAGAATCCGCCTGTTACTTTAAAAACACCTGAAGCTGGGGCGGTGGAATCGTCTACTTTAGTAAGGGTCGTACTCGTAGTGTAAAACTTCGCCCTTATACTATCGGTAGTATCGGAATCTGTAATCGCGAAAAGTGTTTCATCATCAACTGTATTATTCCTGCTTTGGACATCTGCATTAACTTGGAGGTCACCCGTCATAGTGCCACCA
>TARA_B110000444_G_scaffold19933_1_pt1 | contig 29366 bp, 28 predicted proteins | sample TARA_B110000444 | Tara Oceans TARA_B110000444 (sample SAMEA4398370) | marine metagenome | biome: Polar Biome; feature: [SRF] surface water layer (ENVO:00010504); material: water (ENVO:00002006), including particulate matter (ENVO:01000060) such as... | depth 5 m | reverse complement strand
GTTTTGGTCGGCGCTTCTCCTCGTGGTTCCCAAGCATTGCTCAAGACTTCTCGTGCTGCAGCAGCACTCCGAGGTCGTGATTTCGTCACTCCTGATGACATCAAAGCCATTGCGGAACTTGCACTTGCACACCGAATTATTCTCAAGCCTGAACATCAAATCAAAGGCCTAGAATCTGGTGAAGTTATTCAAGCAATTCTACGGGAAGTTCCAGTACCTACAGTTTGATTGTAGTACGAATCTGATTTTGAGGTGAGTATGATGTGGAGTCGTAAATCTGCTATGTTAGGAAGCTTGGCTATTGCCATGTATTTGCTTGGTTTGACCTTGCGAAATTCCCAACTTGTCACGATTGCGGTGGTCATCTTCGTTTTCCTTACTTGGGCTGCCTTGTTTGGCGGCCACGCAGACGTTGCCGCTACCGGCCGTCGTGCAGATGAGTGGAGTGGAGAAGAAGGTGCGGCATTGAACAGTGTAAGCGCAATGCGTAAGCTGTCCAGTGCACGTATTTTCGAAGATGGTGAACTCAACATCACCCTGAGGATGCAAAATCATTCCTCTCTTGCCAAAATTCTAGAAGTTCGAGACCGAGTTCCTGAAGTAATGCGTATCAAAGATGGTGCAAATTACATTTTGATGGAATTAGGTCCACGCCGTGAAACATTCATCGAATACACCGTTGAATGTCCACTTCGAGGTTTTTACAGTGTTGGTCCTGTGGCTGTCAGGATTCAAGACCCGTTCGGATTATTCCACAAGGAAAAGGAATTGCATGTCTACAATGACTTCCTTGTATTCCCGAAGATGGAAGACCTCAAAGAGACATTCGTGAAATCACGTGTTCCTAAGATTTTCACAGGTGCTGTCAACATTCGACAACCTGGACCTGGTTCGGAATTTTATTCCCTTCGTGAGTATTTCGAAGGTGACTCGTTCCGTGCTATCAACTGGTCTGCATACGCTCGCTCTGGAAAACTCATGGTCAATGAACGTGAACGTGACGCTGTGTCCGATATCATCATCATTGTGGATTCACGCTCTGTGGCCGAAACAGGACCAGTCTCTCGAAATGCACTGGTTTACTCAACCCGAGCAGCAGCTTCGTTGGCGAAATATTTCCTTGGTCGTCGTGACTCCGTAGGCGTCATCGTTTACGGTGATGAAGTTGTCAGTGTTGATCGAGATACTGGAAAGAAGCAACTCTACGTGATTTTAACGAAACTTGCTGGTGCAGTAGCACGAGGAAACATTCCACTTCAAGTGGTTGTTAACCGTATTCTACCGCACATCAACAAGGGAAGTCCAATCATCTTCTTGTCCAATCTTGAAGATGATCCTACTATCGTAAATGCACTTCGAGATTTCCGTGCACGAAACTTCGATGTAACGGTCCTTACCCCTTCGTCTCTTGAATTTGAATTTGATGCTCGACGCATTGACCGAACCGGCTATGAAGTTATGAAGACAGAACGGGATGTTCTGATTAGCGAACTCCGTGGACTTGGTGTTAACATCATGGATTGGGAGCCAGATATGCTCCTTTCAACTGCACTTGCCGGGGCAAGAGGATTCTGAGGTGAGATTATGACTGTATCAAGACCTTCCAATGACACTGCTCACTTGTATGACGGAAAGACCGTTCGTTCAGCAGCTCCTTCAAGAAAGAAGATTGCAGGACAAATCGGTTCTGGAACCGATATTCCAAAAGATGCTATCCCAGATGTTGAAATCCCTTCATTTATTGAGAGTCTCCTCGGTGGACCCTTGGTCCCTAAGACCAAATTCCTGCCACCTGCAAAGATGGTTCAAAACCTGCAACTCGGCGTTTATGGTATTCTTGTTGCATTGGCATTGTTAACATACATGATTTCACCTGCTGAAGGAACCATATGGTATATGATTACAGGAAGCTTAGGTGTTGCAACCATTCTTCAATTGATTCTGATTGCTGGCGCAACTGGAACAGGTTTCTGGGGTACATTCCAACGTGATGGGCGTTTTACTCTTGCGAGTAACCTCATGTTCATTCTCGCTATCCTACGGTTTGCTTCTTCCAAAGTAACGCTTTCAAATGACCTCCTCGGACTTCAAGATAAACCATTTTTACTTTCAGCACTTGTTGTCATCTATGCTGTTCTTTTGATTATGTATTTCGAACTCACCAATGGTGTACTTCGTTATTCGATGCTTGACACAAGTATTCGCACAAATGAAGTCTATGTCATGAACCCTCAGAAAATTGTCGGTAAATATCACCGTTCTCTTCTTATCAACCCGATTATCGCAACACTCCTCGCAACTGTTGTTCTTTCAGCAAATACTATTCTTCCTTTCTTTGTTGGGATTCTCTCCAAAGATACTGCATTGAGAATGGAAGAATCCGTTGAGTTAATTTCAGTTTATGGTGTTGCTCTTGGAACGTTCTTCGTGTTCTGTGTGGTTGGTGGCTTGTTTGCACTTAACTTGCCAACCCACTTGCAAAGTTTCCGAGAAAAGCGTGCTGACGGTAACTAAGCCTCTACAGTGAGTTGTAAATAACTCGCTAACGTATTGAGCATTGAGTGAATCTCATTGTTTTTCGAAATCAGTCGGATAGCATGGTCGGTCACTGACAAAATTTCAACATCAAGGATTTCTTTGAGATTTGACACTAGGAGATTTTCTGAGTCTTCAGGAAGCTTATTACCGACTAGAGAAAACATAACGCCGTATTCTGAAATCTTTGGTGGATTGAAATAGGTTGATACAATTTCAGTAGCGATCATGAGATCGTGTTGAGAAAGAATCCACGAAATGCTTCCAGGCTTTGAATCTAAATTCCAGCAAGGAATATTCTCTTCGGCAAAATCAACTAGAATGCGCCCAAGTTTTTCGCTTTGAACTTCGAGAGATGGAGATTCGACACTCAATCGGACAACATTCGGCAAACATCCGATTGCTTTGACTCTACGAGTTTGATGTAAATCAGGTCCAATAATTGTTGAAGCGGTATCTTTGAGAACCCCTCGAAGGTCGCGTATTTCGAGTGGGATTCCTATGCTACGAAGTGGTTCGACAGTTGCTGGATGCAACACTGGAGTGTCTAATCGAGCGAGTTCAACCGCTTCTCCATATCCAAGATAAGGTATTGACTTGGAGGGTATGCCCCAGCGAGGATTCAACGGTAAGACTCCATCAACATCTTTCCACAGAATTACCTTGTCAGCATTGATGAGGCGTGCAATAGATGTTGCTGTATGATCACTCCCGCCACGGCCAAGTAGCGCTAATTCACCGTCGCTGCCTTCTCCGAACCAACCAGTAATTACCGGAGTTCCATAGAGGGCAGTTCTATCTAATTCTTTCATGGAAGTTTCAATATCGACAACGGGTGCTCTGTTTACGCCCTTGAGTTTCAAACTGATGTCTTCCGCCCCGACTGGATGGGCCTGAATACCAAATTCTTGGAGTCGGTGTGCAACAACCAGTGCAGAAAGCCTTTCGCCAGCAGCCAACAAGCGGTTCGTAGCGCTCCAATCCTGAGGGTTGCGTGATAATTCTTCCAAGGCTTGTTCGATTCCTTTCAGAACCTGATTGTACACATTGGCATTCTCGCTGTCAATCAATCCAGGTGCGAAGCGAAGGTGTTGTCTTGAAAGGTCACTTACCAACCGGCTGGCGTATCTTGGCTCTTGACTCGCTCTCATCAATCGGTCGGTGGTGCCCCATAACGCTGAAACGACAAGAATTGATTGCCCTGGCCAATGCTGGATAACTTCAGCAATACGGTTCAAATCCGAAATATCTCGAAGGCAAGAACCTCCAAATTTATGAACAGTGATGGATTTATTCACTGAGAAAACCTCCACGGAGAGCAAGATCGCAAAGTATGAGCTTGGCCATTGATTCAACCACCGCCACCGCTCGGGGTCCTAATACAGGGTCATGACGCCCCTTAACCACTAGGGGCTCAATGGTATTCGTTTCGAGATTCAAAGTATGTTGTTCAGAAGCAATGCTTGATGGTGGTTTGAATGCGACGGAGACATGAATTGGAGAACCAGTGGCAAGACCTGCTAACACACCATCGGGTTGATCACCAGTAAGAATTGGTTCTTCAGCCGTTCCACCCCATGAATCGTTATGTTGTAGGCCAGTCATTTCCACCACTCCAAAGCCCCTGCCAAAAGTAACTCCTCTGGCAGCAGGAATCGACATCATTGCACGAGCAAGTGCCGGTTCAATTCCATCAAACCATGGTTCACCAAGCCCAAGAGGTAATCCTGTAATCTGAAGGTCAACGCGACTACCGATTGAATTTCTCTGCATCCGATGTTGTTCGACGGTTTCCACCATTGCCAGTGCTGCAGAAGGGTCTCTGCATCTCATTTCTTGACATGCTTCGTTCTCCCATCGAGGAGGGCAATGTTCCATTTTCTTTGCTTGAACTTCACCGATGGCGCCAACGTGAGCCTCACAAACGACTCCCAACTTATCGAGAAGAGGGGAGAGAAGGGCAGCAGAGGCGACAAGTGCCGCTGTTAATCGTGCGCTCGAACTTCCACCGCCTCTTAGGTCCGCTTCACCTTCTGTTCGCTTATGCATGACCATGTCTTGATGTCCGGGCCGTGGGTGAGCGGGTAAGAAACTGTAATCCCGTGATTTGGCGTCTTTGTTTGCAATGGAGATTTCAATGATTTCTCCAGTGGTTTTACCATCGGTAATTCCGCTTCGAAATTCGACGACATCCGGCTCTTTGCGTTTACTTGCATAACGTCCACCCGGTCGGCGTGCTGCCATCGCTTTTTCAATAGCCTGATAATCGATTTCGATTCCTGCTGGAACCCCTTCGAGAGTTGCCCCAACACGGGGTCCGTGACTTGTCCCAAACAGGGTGAGTCGAATCCATTCTCCGAGGTGCATTTGCATTGGACTCAGTTTCACGAGCCCCCCTCCCTTCAAGAAGGTGCGTCTCACATCTGTTCTTCTTTTCTGATGCTCAAAAAAGAGGTTTGAATTACTTTATCGATATCTTTGTTCGCTTCAAACAACTTGAGAAGTCGCTCACATGTAGGTTGGCTCACCTTTGGAGCCACGACTACGATTGCATCACCAGAACCACTCATACCTGCAGCACGAGCCCCGTTGAGCATGGCATCATTGGTGATTTTTCGACCTTTAACATCGTTCATCACGTTGATTGTCCCTCTGCCATTCCATGTCAAGGCAACCAGTTCATTCATCTCTTGTAATGCTTCAAGTGCATTTTGGTAAGCTGCGGTATGCGGTACAAAATCTTCGAGTTGAGGACGTTTTTCCCGTTCACCTCGGCAGATAATCATGACCACCCAATCATCAGGGTTTGGACCATCTCCCTCAAACAATACACCTTCTGCTATTGTTTCAGCTCTTGGATCTATTAATTTCCACCCTGGAGTAAGGCAAGCCCACGCATCGTCAACAGAGCCGGTTAACGACACGTTTGTTTCGATTTGTGCTTGTGCTGCCATCGCCACATATTCTTCATCGCTTACTTCCGAGTCCGTTGCATCAGCAAGTGCTCGTAGCGCAGCGATGGAAGTTCCGGCACTTGATTTGAGTCCTTGGCGTGGAGGAATTTGACTCATAACTGCCCAGTGAAGTTCTTCTTTTGCAAGATTCTTTGGAAGTGGAAATCCACCTGCAATCCAAGCATCAATAAGAGCAGGAAGTAAATCATCAGGGTCTTTGAGACCTCGTTTACTTGGCTTATCCAGTAAACGAACAGCGATGGGTAAGTCAAGACCGATACTCGCTCCGTAACCAAGCCCTGCTGCATGGAGTAAACTGCAACCACCATGAGCATTCCCAGAACCTAATACCGCCATGCAATCATCTCTCAGTGACCGAACTTGAAATTAAAGCACCAACATGCCTTGCTCCCATGTCGCTCCAGCCAATGACGAGATCTCCGTGTTTCAATGCAGTGATTGATTTGGTTTTCTTGTCAAGGCCGACGACTCGTACCGTCTCTGCTTGTTGTAAGAACATGCTCCCTTCTTTATCATTTTCATCGGTCCATTTCACTAAAATCATCGGGCGTTGTTCAATTTTCAAGCGACCAATCGACACACTGCGTTGTTCTCCTTCTGTATTGGTGATGAGAACTTCTTGGCCTGAGCGAAGTTCGGAGAGATATTTGGTCTGGCCATTCGCCATGCGAACATAGGCATGGGGTGGGCCTGCATTGACTCGAAACGGTCGTGTAGGGACAAATTCCGATTCAATCGTCTCTCCATGAACAAAAAGAAAACTGGAAGCACTGGAACCGAGCAAGAGCCCTTCTCCATGTTCAAGTAATTGCGTCATGTCAATACAGTATCTGTCGGCCATGCCGCCAGGTTCGACGGATGTAACTGTCAATACACCCATTCCTCTTTTTTCGGAAGCATGTGGAGTGAGTTGAGTTTCTTTGTTCAAACGTTCTAATCGGAGAGATTTTACAATCAATGCAGCTTCCAGCAAAGCCTTCAATGGTTTTACGACCAAAGCCTCTACTCCTCTATCGAGTGCAAAACCCGCCCCTTGAGCCTGTTCAGGCGTTGAAAGCACAGCCGCAATTTTGGTAGGCGTACCTTCACAAGCAGCTAATAAATTCTCAATTGGAATCATCGACCAATCAGAAAAATCCAGAACAATCCATTCAACACTCCCAACCAGCGAGCGAGCGTAATCTTGAGACAATTCGGTGCTAATGGTGACCAAACTACCGATAAGCAGTTCTTCACTCATCACGTGTTTCTCGTTACAATAAAGAGAATGAGGTAAGCTTGAACGCTCTGAAAAAAGTCGTCGATCGATGCCTTGTTCAAGAGCAGAAACTCTTTCTATAGAATCACGCTGATCGAGCCAAACTTCCATATCGACACCTCAAAGACCACATTCTTCTATCGCTTGATGTACTGTAGCATTTTTGTGAACGAGCATCATCAATGCTTTGGCAATCCCTTCGACATCAGGGTGTGCAAAAACTTGACGTCCCATGCAAACTCCCGATGCACCTGCATCGAGTGCTTGACGAACCATGGTGAGAATAGCGTGTGAATCGCCAGTTGAAGGCCCTCCAGCAACAAGAACAGGAATGGGTACTGCAGATGCTATCTTTGAGAAACTCTCTTGATTACCGGTCCAAGTGGTCTTTGCAGCATCACACCCGAGTTCAAAGGCGAGTCGAACTGCATGAGCATTAGCATTTGTATCGTCACCCTCCATGATGGAAAGGTGTTTGCCGCGAGCATAAACCATACCGAACATTGGTAATTGGTGATGTAGAGCAGCCCGGCTCATTTGTCCCATTCGTTCAACCATAATCGCTTCATTTGGACTACCCATATTGACTTGGCATGAAACTCCAATTCCCCCTCTCGGAAGAACTTCATCTGCATTTCCAACCAAGACTTTGTTGGCGGCATCTGGGCCTGCATGGCGAGTAGAAACCGAAAAATGAACAACCATATTGGTGGAAGAACCATCGCACAGATGGTTGTAATGATCCACAACCCCTTTTTGTGCTACAATAGCATCAACTCCAGCACGAACGAGGCATTGAATGACATGTTCTGTATCAGTAAGCCCCTCAACGGGGAAATCTGAAGCTCCATGGTCAATAGGAATCCAAACTCCACGTCCATTTGGAAGCAATGAGTCCAAGCGAGAGGCCTTGTCCATGACCTTGCCAAAACCCGCTTGTTCTCAAGGTTTTGCACACATTACTCGAAATTCATTTGCTCACTGGCCCACTTCATCATGGCTAATTCAGCCCGATTGAGGTGTTCTTGCAGCGTTGAACGAGGTGTTTTCATCAACTCAGAGAGTTCTCGTAACTTAATTTGTTTTGGATGATCGTAATACCCTGATGAAGCGGCTACTTTGACACATTCTATTTGTCGAGGTGTGAGAATACTTTCGATGATGCTCTGATTATCTTCCATCTCCACGACTTTGACGATATCTGGCGGTAGTAACTCTCTACATGTTTTCAGAAAATTTGAGATTCCAGCAGGAACGCCTCGCACAGTGAGGTTAATTCCCTCGCCGCCGTATGTGTAAGGAGGGAGAATATGAATGTTGGAAAATCGTATTGCTGCTATGGAAAGCGGATGAGAATTCCAAACCACCAAGTATCCACTTTGTCCGCCTCCAAGTTCGGACTCAACAGTCAAAAACGGCACATCGTTCAAATCTTGAACAGTCTTGCCTTCACAAAAATGAGGTAGAATCAATTGGCGAATGCCCTTTTCACCGATGTCAAGGTGCCCGACAACCTCCAAAGAATGGGCAATTTTGGCGATAGGAGCATATTCTGAGTTGGCTACAGTCTCAGCAGTCCACTTTAGATGAATCTCGCGCACAAACTCACCACCATACAATGAGATATAAAATCAAACCTAAAATTTCATGAAACGATAGATGTTGAGCAATTTTTTGTAAAAACATGCGGGAAATCTCAAAATATTACGACCGATGTTACAAAAGACTAGCACTTGCTGCGATATACAATGGGAGTTGAAACAGTCGTAACTTCGATAGCCCTCGTAGGTGGATTTGTTGTTGGGTTGTGGTATATCTTTACCCGTAAAGATGTAACTATCTCGGCTCAGCATGGAATGAACCCTGAAGGACTGCGTTACGATACCGGAACTCCTGGTTTTGGCAGCGCAAAAGTTGAGATTGATCGAAAGTTAGCCCAAGTCGAAAACCGCCGGCGTCGGCAACATGCGATCTCAAACCGTTTGGCTGTTGAAAACGCTGAACGTCAAGCACGAGATCAACTTGACCATACTCGTGCTCAACAAGAAGCAGAGCGCCTGCGTATGATGGAAGAGGCAAGAACAGCAGCTCTAGAAGAGTCCCGCCTCGCTAATGAAGCAGCTCAAAAAGTTCGGGACCAACAAGATGAGGCTCGCCGACGTGAAGAAGAAGAGTCTCGCCTTGCTGCAGAACGTGAGAACCAACGTCAAGCAGACTTCTTGGCTGCTGAAGAATCTCGTCTCGCTGAAATCGCTGCAGCGCAACAGCAAAAAATTGCTTCCTCGAGTTCAAACTCAAAAGCCATCAAGGAACTTCAAGCCCGCCTCGAACGTGAAGGTGCCAAATCATCCGACGTTCAAGTTTCACTCATGTGGAACAATTTCAATGATCTCGATTTGCACATTGTCTGTCCTTCGGGAGAACGTATTCACGGAGGAAACAAAATCTCTGCTTGCGGTGGAGAACTCGATGTTGATGCGAATGTTCGAGCGGAAACCCGTAAACCTGTTGAGAATGTGTTTTGGCCTGAAGGAACTGCACCTGGTGGTCAATACCACGTGTATGTTCACTACTACAAAAAGCACAATAAGCGACGTTCAAAAGACCCAACAAAGTTCCAAATCATGGTGAACAGTGGTGGGGAAATGACCGAATATACCGCTGAACTGAGCAAAGGCGATCCAATTATGCAAGTCTGTTCTTTCGATGTATCCTCGAAAGCAGACCGAGAGCGATTAAAGCGAGAACTTGAAACTGAATTAGATGCTCTCAAGAACAAATTCGCAGATGCAGATTCAGATGGTAGTGCTCTCCTTTCTGTAGAAGAACTCGCTGAGGCTACTGGCATGACTTTTGCTGAGGCTGAAATCATTCACAAGAAGGCTGACAAAGATGGTGATGGTTCAGTTTCATTCGATGAATATCTCGAAGCCTCTGAGGTTCCTGAAGCCCCAGATTTGGATTCACTCAGTTGACTGAGTCTCGATTTGTAAAGTAGCTTTGAGTTTCCGCACAGCTCCTTCTTTTTGGTTCAGAGGAGAGCCGTTGAACGGCATCTTCATTACGACAGAATGTCGTCCAGTCGATTGCTTTTACATGCTTTACGAATCGAACGAGCAATACGTCGTCCCGTTGACATTCGTTCTTCATTGATATCAGAATAAGGGGAGCCTCCAACAAATGGGTTTGAGCCTGCAACGATTCGTGCACTGATTTCAAACACTTTGAATTCAAGTGCATCCGTGACGATTGTTTCGAGGCAGAAAGGTCCAATCATGCCTCGAGCCCCTTCTTCTAATTCGAACGACTCTGCTACGGTTCCTTCAGCCATTTCAAAGGCTCTTGGAAGCAACGATTCACGAATCACGACAGGCTGATTGCCTGTGACGACAAACGATGGCTCCAGTGCCATCTCACGCAAGTCACGTAGGGAACCCAGTTTGTAGAACTCGTCAACATTCGATTCATCTCTTCTGTCCATAGAAAGCAATTCGAGACGCCCGAGATTTTTTCCAGCATTCGAACCTTTGCCGCGGACTTGGAAACCATCGGTTGCCGTTGGGTCAAAGAAAAAGTGAAGGTAATAACGGCATCCAAGAACATATTCTTGAATTGTAAACTCCTCTTCGATATCGACATTCCGTCGGAAATCACGATAGTTACGTGCAATGAAATACCCTCTTCCACCCTTTGCACCAGCATATTTGACAATTACCGGTCCATCAATGTCGTGTGGGTCTTCAAGCACCTTTGGCATTGTACAACCTCCTGCTTCAAGCCATTGGCGTTGACGCTCTCGGCTGCTTTCCCAATGTAGAATCCCTCTGTTCCCGAAAGTAGGAACTTGTAATTCTCTGAAATTGGATGACCCAAGGTATTCGACGAGTGACCCGTGAGGAATGATGACGACATTTCGTTCACGGAACCATTCAGCATGATCGAGCATTTCTCTGTAATTCTCAAGCATTAGCCATTCGTCTGGTTCTGCGCCAGGGAATGCTTGATAGAATCGCCGACGGTTCTCTCCAACAGCAATCCCTAGGGTTCGGAAACCTTCCATGCGAGCGCCATGCAGTATTTGCAGAGAAGAGTGAGAAGCAACGACACCAATTGTGATATTGTCTCGGTCGTAGTCAGCGAGCCATCCCGCCAGTGTATCAGAATCTACGCCCATGTGGAGGGGTTCAGTATGTGTGATATGAGTGTTATGATTCTTTTTCATAGCAGTGAAGATTTTCCGATATAGTTCATTCTCTCCAATTTTGCTTACAACTCACTATTTGGCCGCAACAACGACAAACCCTCTGCCGAAACTCGACGCATGGCGTGGATGCAACTCGCAATTCGGGTTCTTCTTTCAGGAGGCTTAATTGTAGGGGCAAGTGAAATTGCAAAGAAGAACGATGTGTTTGGGGCTCTTCTGGCCTCCCTCCCCCTCATCTCCATTTTTGCGATGATCTGGCTATACAACGATGCGGGCGATACCGAACAGATTGCGACATTTAGTAAAGACATTTTTTGGCTGGTCATTCCATCGCTTGTGTTATTTCTCACGCTTCCAGTCTTTCTTCAAAAGGGAATTGATTTTTGGCCGGCGCTTAGCATCTCCATCGTTCTCACCATTTCCGGCTATTTCATCGGCTTGAAAGTTCTCAGTGGCTCCTCTTCATAGTGGAGATGTTAAGCGAAATTCACTCATTCTTGAGTGAAGAGTTCAAGGGCTGAGCACCAATCCTAAACTATGACCGACGACGCACCTACGCATCGAATGACTTACGGCGGCTATTTGCAGTTGGATGAGTTACTGACTCTACAAGACGGTCCTCAGGGATACAGTCCTGCTCCTTCAAACGACGAGCAACACTTCATTATCGTTCACCAAGCATTTGAGTTATGGTTTAAATTGATTTTACGGGAACTTAAGGAAACGCATGTTCTGCTCAATCAAGAACACGTACCTGAGGAAAAGTTACCTCAAATGGTTCACCACTTAGACCGGGTAACTGAAATTTTCCGTTTGTTGTCGAATCAATGGAAAGTCATGGAGACGCTTACACCACAGGGTTTCTTGGCGTTCCGGGACAAACTCGGAACTTCCTCCGGCTTTGAATCATGGCAGATGAGAGAATTGGAAGTCCTTCTTGGCCTTGATAATGCTCAACGAATGGGTGGAATGGACCCATTGCTGCACATGAAGAAACTGGCTAAAGAAGGAAAAGTAACCGATTCCGTTCTCGCCGACTTTGAGGCAACTTCGAACCAACCTTCGTTGCGTGAGGCACTTTCTGCTTGGCTTGCACGAACACCAATCAACGGCTCTCTTTCAGGTTCCGAGAATGATGGAAAGGTCATTGAAGCATTTGTTGAAGGCCATGTCGATGCAATGCGTTTGCATGGAGAAGAAGTAATTGCACACATTGTCTCCATCGGTCATGGGGAAGAAGCACCAGTTCGTGCTCGCATCGAAGCAGCGACAGAGCAGGCATCGGAATTCTTACGCCCTGATGGAAAAGTTTCACGTTCAAGGGCAGGTTTGTTATTTATTGAATCGTATAGGGAACTTCCGTTGCTTTCATGGCCTCGTAAATTGATTGATTCCTTTGTCGGCCTCGAGCAATCAATGTTGTTGTTCCGTTCAGCACATGCTCGAATGGTTGAGCGAATGATTGGACGTCGAATGGGTACTGGTGGGTCTAGTGGAGTTGATTATCTAGATGCGACAACCAAATACCGTGTTTTTGTTGATTTGTGGGCAGTGCGAACAATGTTGGTAAAGCGAGAAGCTTTGCCAGATGTTGAGCAAGCCAGTTTCTATGGCTTTTCTGCAAATGAGTAATCTCAGTCGAGGTGCGGGTCAATATCGATTGGAATGAGTTCGTGTTCGTACTCATACAATGCAATCTTGAGAGGGTCGAGGACGAAACGAAGTGACGCTTCTTCAAGACCATAGAGTGAAATCAATTCTTCCTTAAACGCTTCACGAAGGACTTCTTCGTTTGCATAAAGTGGAGCGCCCATTCCAATTTGGAGTGCGCGTGCACCAATAATTCGGGCTCGTTCAAATCGTGTGTGGAGTCGTGCTGGCTTTACCATAAAATACACCTGCGAGAGTACCCGCATTTGGGCGACCTGTCTACTGTTCTTGAACCTAACCCCTAACTCAATCCGTTAAACAGGGCTATTCTTCCTCTTCAGAATGCTGTTTTGAGAGGTTCCATCGCATGTAAATTGCAGGGAGTAAACAGGCTATCAGGATGACAGTCCAGAGGCTTGCAGTCACGCCCGGTGACATCTTTTGGCTGAGTACTTGACTCTGCTCCTCATCGACATTGAGATCAAAACCCCCGGTAGGATTCGATGAATCACTTTCGAGTAGATACACTCCGGAACGCTCCAACATCACAACGAGGCTCCCATTCCAATCTTGGAGTAAACTCGAAACATTTCCTGAACCGTTTGAAGCATTAAACACTCGAACATCAGTAGCCAATGTAGGATGCGTTCGATTTCGCTCTGGGTGTTCGACTGCTTCTGTGCGCCAAACACTTACTTTATCGCCTTGAGATGCTTGCCAAGTGAGGCTTTCATTGCTCAGTTCCAGGTCAGTGAACCCTTCAAACGAAGTCGAACGTTCACTCAGCACATTAGGGAGTTCAAGTGCTTGACTCGATCCAGTTAGCAACCCTTCACTGTTAATGACTAAACTCGGTAAAAACAACAAGCGATGTTCGTCATAGAACCGTAGTTTGGATGCGCTGAGAAATGAGGTGTCAAGGACGGACGGATGATGTTGCATGACAAAAGTATCAGTTCGATTTAATTGTTCTATTTCATGTTCAATCAATTCACAAGGCTCACACCAATCGGCGCCATAGTACTCGACTAAATGTTCGATTCTATCACCAGTACAGGGTGTTATTTCAAGACATGCAGAATCAAAAATTACCACGTCATACATGGTTGCATAAACCGGTCCTTCAGCCGAGACGTAGGCCGTTGAAGGCACCGAACTTGTCATGACCAATACGAGAAATAGTATTGACAATACCTGTGTATGAGTTCTCGGCACGGTTGCTGGGTGTATGAATGTGTTCAAAAGGGAACTGCTCCCACCATCACCCATGGGGCAGGCATGGTGGCGGCGACCGTCGACCCTCCCTGTTGTTCTTCTGGTAATGTCGCTTTGTATCATCATTGCAGGCGGCACGATTCGAATCAATGATGCAGGTGAATCGTGTCCAGATTGGCCGCAATGTTTCGGTACATGGGGTTTTGACATCTCTGCTGATGAGCAAGGAGTCTATTGGGATGAAAACCCGGATGAAATTGATTCGAGAGGAATCGATCATCGATATACTACTTTTGAAATATTTTCTGAATGGTTCCACCGGCTCTTGGTTGGAGTCATAGCGCTCCCTGTTCTTTTCAACGCACTTTTAGCTCGGCGAATGAAAGATACCTATGGCAAAACTGTTTATCGCTCGACACTGCTTTCAGGTGTCTTGCTTATTGTCCAAGCATTGGTCGGAGCATTGACCGTTTCGATGGATAACGTCGATTGGTCTGTCGCTTTACATCTTTCACTTGCCAGCATTTTCACATCGACGTTTTTGTATCAACATTTTGCGATGAGGAAATCAGAAGGCTCAGATTGGGAATTATTTGCTATGAACCCAGAGTTTGTATCAGGGAATAAGAACCGTGTTGATGCAATGGTCGGCTCCGTGTTCACCCTCCTAATCCTCGGAGCATGGGTTTCTTCTACTGCTGGCGGGCAGTACAATCAGGGCTGTTCCGTAGGGTTCCCTACTGGATGGCCAAAATGTAATGGATCCATCCTTCCATCATTTGATGGACCGGGTGTTCTGGTTCAGATGATCCATCGATTTGGAGCCGTTCTTGTTGGTTTAGTTCTTGTTTCAGGTTCAGCTCGTCTTCGAAGCGAAGCAAGAATCCATAATTCGACCACTACCATTGGCCGTATTACTGACTTCGCCGCAGGGCTATGGATTCTCAATGTTCTGGTCGGTGGCTCTTATATCATTTTTGCAGACATGGATAATTTCCCAGAGTGGATTTCTTTGCTCCATCTCGTTTTCGGAGTCAGTTGTTTCCTCGTTGCCGTAACTGCCTCCTTCTTTTTACGCTTGAGCAGTCTGCCTCAATCGGAGGAGGAGTGATGATGGATGAAGATTTACAAACCGATCCAATACCTCATCCGGGCTGGTTCAAAGTTTTCACGCAATTAATGAAACTTCGAGTCATCGTTTTGCTGCAAGTAACCGCCGTTTGTGCGATTCTTGTTCATGACCTCCTCGCACGTCACGGACTTCTTGAGATTGAACGTAGCTGGTCAGATACAATGTATACCGTTGCCCTCACTGTCGTAGCAGGCACGCTTTCTGCAGGTGGTTCAAATTCAATCAACATGTGGTATGATGCCGATATTGACCCTCACATGCGTCGAACGGTGAACCGTCCTGTTCCTCAAGGTCATATATCTGCACAGGGAGCACTCATCTTCGGTCTTTTCTTGGCCGTTTTGGGGTCCTCATTGTTTTTCCTTGTTCACTGGAAGGCAGCCTTTTGGTCCTTTTTTTCTGTCGCCTTTTACGTTCTCGTCTATTCAATGTGGTTGAAGCGCCGAACGCCACAGAACATCGTGATTGGTGGTATAGCAGGTGCAACACCTCCTCTGATTGGTTGGGCTGCTGCTGCTGCTGACTCAATTCCTTCCAGTAATCCCTTTGACTTAGGCTCACCAATTCCATGGATGCTGTTTATGTTGATCTTTTTGTGGACTCCACCTCATTTTTGGGCTTTAGCATTGTATCGCTCTGGGGAATATGGTAAAGTCGACATTCCAATGATGAATGAGGTGAAAGGCCCTGAATACACCATTTTCCAATCGAAAATCTACTGTGTTCTTCTACTCATGCTTGGTTCAGTCCCTTGTTTCTGGCCTGAATGTGGGCTTCCTCTCCTTTGGGCGTTCCTTGCAGGTGGTCTGACGTTATGGTATGCAAAATCAGTATGGGATATTGACCCGCTTGAAGAGCTTGACGATAACGGCCGTATGCCAAAAGCAGCGCGTTCCTTTTTCCGCTCAATTTACTATCTGGGTTGGATGCATGTTGCTTTGGTGGCGGTTTGCATTATCCCACCAGAATGGCTTGGATCTCTTGGGCCATTAGCCTGAGTGCCCCGGTTTTCCGCTAATTCCGCATACGGTGTCAACCGTCATGTTCATGACTGCCTCGACGGTCGCCGAGTTACTGCGGCAGTCGCATAGCCTGGCCATTGCGCTGGATTGCTAATCCAGTGGTGTTTCACCTCGGGAGTTCAAATCTCCCCTGCCGCGCCACCTCAATCGAAGAAGTCTTCAAATTCATCAGCAGCGTTACTTGCTCCTGTACGTCGGTTTCGCGCTTTCATAATCCGAGATAATCGCTTTCTCTTTTTGACGAGTAGAGGGAGTGAAATCATACTGATGACCAGAGTGATTAAAGTCACGACACCTGTTGTCTTGAATTCATCTTCCTCCATGTAATCGGTGAGGTCTCCAAGCCATTCTACGCCGAGAGGCGGTTCAGGCTCTGGTTCAGGGATGGGGATGAGGTGTTGGTTGTAGTCCCACCACTGGTCCTCAATCACGACTCGTATTGTGTTGACAGGATAGTTCACTTCAAGCAGTTGGTTACCCACGGAATCGACAGGAGCAAGAACGTAGTAGAAAGTGCGCCATGGGCGAATATTCTCATCTTCAATACCACTTTGGTTGTAGTATCCAGTTTCCCCAGCAGTACCCGTCATTCCTTCTTCGAGAGGTGTGAGGAATGTCAAATCGATGCCATCCGGTTGTTGGTCGGTTCGATAAAGATTCCATGTGACGTCTCCAGTTACCTCCTGTTCAGGCCACACCCAGGTCATGTTCAAATCATAACACATCGACCAATCGTTCATGATTTTGTAGCATTCTGAGTCATTGGTGAAGGTCATTGAGTATTGTATGTTGGAAACCGATTTATCCGGGGCGATTGAATCACCGCAGAAAGCAATAGGTTGTCCGGCCTCATCTCGAGAAATTTCGATGTGAAGGAAATCTGGCGTTCCTTCACGGTCTGCGGGCATGATTGCATAAGATGCGCAAATGCCCGTTGAAAGGGGTGTAGGGTCAATCCATGAGGTTGCGCTTGTGCTTAGTGAGGCAACTTGTGTTTCAAGGGTCAATTGTTCCCAGATGAATTCGCTAAAATCGGGATAAGGGGCAGGGAATATAGTTCCAGCACTATTTTCGACGGTGAGTTTGAAAATATTCCAAGAACCGATGTATGGGTTGTCTATATCCCCGATTGGGTTCCATTCAAGTTGGATACTGCCACCTTCAAGTTGTTCGTATTCGAGCGCTCCACTTGTGATATTCGCAGGAGGTGAAGTTCCAATAACTAAGATGACACCGTTTTGTTCCAAGGTTACATCAAACGAGTGATCGGGATTCTTTGTGTAGAGGTCGAGTGTGGTCCAGATATTGTCGTCAAGAGAGGATAAGAAACGAAGGTCAACACTATCAAGAGGGATATTGGATGGCAAAAGGGCGGAAGAATTGAGGTGGATTTCCATATTATCCATTCCCGTATTATCTGAGTCATCTTCATTTGACAGCACTTTAAAGGAAAGCAAGAGCAAAGGTTCTCTCCCTTCACCTATTCCATATTGCGTCCCCAAGACCGGTAATATGGACTCATAATCAAGGTAGGAAAGTGTGCGTGTAACCGCTTGACCGGTGAAGAAAGGCTCATTATCCAAATCAACATAATTGAAGAGTGTAATTTCTTTGTGGGCCGATTCAAGTTCGCCGAAGGTATCGGTGACGCGTAATGTGATGATGTGGTCACCTAATCCAAGCACGGATCCGGAGATGTTGAGTAGTTGTCCATATCCTAGATTTTGGATGCCTGATACCCACCATGAGTAGTTGAGTGGACCAGCAGCAGTCGAGCCTGTTCGAGCGACCATCACGATGTCCTCGCCAGTTGTGTAAGAGCCCTGTGAGTTGCTTTGAAAAATGCTTGCACCGATGTCCCCTAAGAGAATATCGGCTGTTTCGCTGAGGCTGTTATCCCCTGTTTTCGCGTCAGAGCCTTCTAAGAACGTGACGGGAATGCCGAGTGTTAATGTCCGCCCATCGCCGATTGTAGAGAGATTAAACATGCACGTATGCGTCTCTCCCGGCTTGAAACTGGTCACTATGCACTGACTTTCTTCATCGACATCTCCAATCGTGTCATAGACTTGGAATGAGACAATTATCGAACCGATGGTCATGTTACCCTTGTTCGTAATCGTTGAATGCACCATTTCATTTCCGTAATAATAATCACTTGAAGTTGAATCGTGACCAGGCATCATTGAAGTTGCTTGAAGGTCGATGGTATTGTCGAAGGTGACTGTTATTTCAGACAGGTCGTTGGCGGAGTTCAAGTCTGAATAAGGCGTTCCTGTACTGCTGAACATTCCCCACATGAGGGTGAAGGTTCCCTGGGTTGAGTGGGTAAATACCGGCATGGCACGTGAGAAGGGAGATACTCCGCCCCATGAAGGAAGGTTCGATACATTGGTGTAGGATTCAGCAATCATCATTGTCTTGCCTTCATCCCAAAGTTGCCATCCGAGCTCTGCAATAAAGTTACAGGTGCCACATGCGGTAACGGACCCTTTTACCAGCATGTTGTAGTCAGTATCTGTATTCAGAATAGACTTTCCGTCATAGACTGCAAGATCATTCAGGGTGCTAGAGGGGTCGTAGTTTGTATCGATTGACAGGTCTACAAAAGAACGAGTGAGGTTCATCTGGAACGTTAAGGAATCGTCGGAGGGGTCTTGGTCTTGTAAATCAAAAGCATAAACAATGGTGTAGGTGCCTTCATCGCCCGAAGGATTCCATGGGTTTGATGCAGTGAAGTCCAAAATTTCTCCGGAGTAAATAGTTGCTAAGGAGAAACTTCCACGCTCATCATAATTCGATTTACATACTGAAGTGTCAATAATTCCTTCGCAAGCATACCAATACATTCCGCGATTTGAGATGGATTGTAAGCCTTGATTTTCGATGGATACATTGAAGTTCACTGGGTCCCATGAAGATGCCCATGAATCTTCGATTGGAGAATTCGATGTTTGTATCGACAAATCCCCTGGTTCCGCAGCAGCTACGCTTGGGAGTGCCAAGAGTCCAGTAAAGGATGCGAAGAGCAGCAGAAAAACCAATGAAATACTTCCGTATTTCCGCCTCGAATCACCTAGAGCATAGCGCGACATTGACAGGTGCCTCACAGCGGGGCTTCAAAGACTCATCGCCCCCGAAGGGGGCAGAGTTGCGATAATTTGACGATTTACAGGTTCTCCATGCGGCAACCTCTTCAATCGCCGAACTCTACCAATGTTCATGCGAGATGGGAGGGTTTGTTCTTTGAAAAGAGACGATAATGCCCTCACGGCCGTAATCGAATTCCTTTCAGCATTCACTTTATTTCTCATGATCCTCACCGCATTCTTGTCGCTTGCCCAACTTCAAATGGGTTCTAATGACCCGAATGTCGACCGAATAGACCGCTCCGCAGTTCAAGGCTTGGACCGCTTAACTTCAGACGGTGGCTGGTTTGTTCCTATGGGTGATGACGGGCTTGATTATGCTAATTCAACATCGGAATGGCATCTCTTGGATGCGGTTTCACTTGACAGTGGCCGAGTGCAGACTGGTTTGGTCAAGGAGGGTGTTCTTGACCACCAACGCATCGCAGCATTGCAAAATGTTTCTGAAGAGAATATGGCTTTAGGCCTCGGTCTCGACGTGGGCTATACGCTCTATCTGTCGATTGAAGTCATTGAATCAAACAATGCCTCTCGAGTCGGAATGGAATTGTTTTCTGGCGGTACTGAGCGTTCAACTGCCTCTTCTTCTTCAAATGCACATCGGCAGTTTTCTCAAGATGGCGATTTGCTTCAAGTTATCTTTGAAGTACACAAAGGTGGCAAGAAGAATAACGACTTGTATTTGACCGAGGTTATGATACGTCCAAGCGCATCAGGACCAGAGTGGATTGAAATCTATAATCCGAATGACTTCGCCGTTTCTTTACTCGGTTGGTCGCTTAATCACACCTCTTCTTCAAGCGCTAGTAATCTTCTGCTCAAAGAAGGCGTCGTATCGGGCCATTCGACTGTTCTTTTTACCGGTGATGCTCTTTCTCAGTCTTCAGGAAACGCATCCCAAGTTTTTGATCTCTCCCAGGAGTCTTTGCTCGGTGTTGGCTCAATCAATCTCCTTGCAGACGGTCGCGGTGTTCTTTCGCTTCGATACACGCAAATCTATGAAGCGCAACCCTATGATGTCATGAGTGTAGAGTGGGGTGGGGATACAGGTCTATTCACCTCACTTGGACAATCGCTTAGTGCCACTATAGCGGATGGTTTTCAGACCAATTGGAGCGCTCAACCAAACCCAACCCCTGGCGATTATCTTTGAAGCCTTGATGCTTTATTCTGACCTTCATTTAGCGGATGCTTCATGAACCCATGGCCGCTGGTCTGTACAGATTCCCATGCAGTCGACTTCAGTTTACACCCGTGACCGCTGTGTAACGGGCATTCACGGATTGGATGAAATCCTCCGTGGAGGCATCCCGCATGGCTCGACAGTGCTTGCAGCAGGAACCTGTGGTTCTGGAAAAACGACACTCGCCATGGAATTTCTCGTTCGTGGAGCGCTTGCCAAATTACCTGAGTCTTGTGCCCATTTTACTGCAACAGAACCTTCGATTAAATTACTTGAAAATATTCGCCAATACGCCTTTTTTGACATGAAAATGGTCGATTCAGGTAAAATCAACGTCTTTGACATGGACGTATTATATTCATGGCTTGGGCTGGATAAAGCTTCTTTTGACCTTGATGACGTTCACGCGTTGATTAAGGCAATCATCAACATCGTTCACGAAATTGGTGCAACTCGTCTGGTTATTGACTCTGTAACCACACTCTGTTACAAAATTAAGTCCGAACAATTGATTCGAGATTTCCTCTTTACCCTCGGTAAGAAGTTGGCATCTCTCGGTTGCACAACAATACTGATTTCGGAAATAACATCAGCAACTGAGAATGCTCACTGGTCTTCTTTCGGTGTAGAAGAGGCGATTGCAGATGGCATCATCGTTATGGGTGACGTAGAGCGCATGGGGCACTTGCTTCGATTTTTACAAGTGGTTAAGATGCGTGGGACTTCACACAGTCGTGCGAAACATGCGATTGAACTGACTCCATTAGGCGTTATGTTGACTCCGATGTTAAAGTGGGGCGCTCAACATGATAAAACGAATAAAGTAGGTGCTTGATCAATGTATACCAATCTTACACTTGATGACCGAATTGCAGAGCAATTGGCAATCGATGTCAGCCTAAGCAGTGCAATCCAAGTTCGTTTTGGCAATTCAAACGCATTCAACGTCACGGCCAGTACATTGGTTCCGTTGATGAGGGACCATGAAATGGGCGGCGTCTACATTTGTGCAAGCGTTGGTGCTGCAGAACGGATTGAAGAATTCAAATCCATTGGCCTTTCAGACGAATATATCTCTCGAATCCAGTTCATTGATTTGGTTTCATCCGGTATTCTTGGAGGAACAGACGTTGAATATTCGAACATCCATTTTGTCGACAGCCCAATCATGCTTGAATCAGTCCTCCTTCGAACTTTGTATATTCTACGTATGACTACCTCAGTCCGTAATTTCGTGTTCTTAGACAGCGTTAATGCACTGGCCATCTACAACGATGAGCGCATGCTTGCAGAATACCTTCACACGTTCATCAATACATTCCGTCAACGAGAAGTTTTGTCTGTGATTCTCAATGTCCCTGACCAAACTCCTCCGTTGGTTCTTGCTAACCTTGACCTCTATTGTACCGACTTGATTGATAGAGGCCAAGTTCTGATTAACTGAGGTGTTGAAAATGGCGCGAAAAATCGAATTTGACGCAGAAGATGAAGAGTTCTTTGGAAAAGTTGGTTCTTTTGGCGTCCCGAAGTTCGATAATGAAATGCACGGCGGTGTCCCCCGTGGATTCATGATGGTGGCTTTTACCGACACAGGTTCAGGAAGTGAACTGTTTGCTAAGCAATTCACCTCTCCGGCAGAAGAGTCAGATAACACGCTCTACATTTCAACCAATGAAGGCCAACAAGAGATTATTCGTATCTTCCAAAAGTATAGCTGGCCACTGGATATCAACGTCCGTACAATCGGAGAGGAGTATAATACAACGGTCCTTGAACGTGAACTCTTAGCAAGTCGATATCGACTTGAAGGCTTCCGGCTTGATGATATTCGGCGCCTTGCCCAAACACGTTTCGTTGAGGATAATACCCAAGATTATTTGACAGAAGTGACCAACGAGGTTATGGCCCTTGGTCCTTATTTTAGAGCAGTTATTGACAGCCTTGATTTCTTCTTGCAGCGTGAGGATCAATCTCGGGTCATTGCAATGGTTCGTATGCTACAAGCACACGCACAATTAAACCGAGGCTTACTACTCGTTTCTGTGTCAACAAACGGACTTGACCCTATCATTAAACAAGAACTCGCATCGATTGCAGATATGGTACTCTCATTCCAGGTTCGAACAATCGGTACAGATTTTGAAACTTCAATGATTGTTTCCAAATTCCGTAACGCTCCTGAAAACCTCAAAATCCTCGTGTTCCGTGTAACTCCCGAAGAAGGAATTACCCCCGAAACCGTTGAACGTATCGCTTGAAGTGCTACGGCTGTGGCGCTGGAACGTGTTTCCTTTCGTGATGAAATTTTGGCGACATATCCAAAGAGGTCGGGTGAGACGAGTTGCCATGGGCGACCGAGCGGCAACTGGCGGCTACGACCCCTCCGGCATCGATATTGAGGCTTGGGAGAAACTCGAGTTACAACTTGAGGAAACAATTCCTAATTATGACAGAGTAAATCGCCTGATGACGTTTGGTCAAGATAAGCGATGGCGCAGAAATGTTCGAAATCACGCCACGGCGGGAATGAAAGTTTTGGAAGTTGGCTGTGGTCCTGGTTCCTTTGCAGAAGATCTCGTTAATTTGGATGTTACGTGTCTTGACCCATCTTCAGAAATGTTGAAAGTTGCCAAAAAGCGAGTTGATGCCGCTCGAGAAGCAAGAGGTGAGCAACCCGCACATTACATCGAGGCGATAGCTGAAGAAATTCCATGTGAAGACAATACTTTTGACATGGTTTTCTGTCTGTTTTCATTCCGTGACTTCCGAGATAAGAAGAAAGGGTTGAGCGAAATACTACGTGTTCTCAAACCCGGAGGGCGTCTTGTTATCTGTGATGCTGGTAAAGCGAACTGGCTCCACGGATTGGGCGGGCGCATCTGGATGGCGACCGTCGTTCAATGGATTGCCCGATATGTGACGAAAGAGAAAAACCATCCGTGGAAGGGTCTTGAAAACACCTATACTCAATACGGCACAAATGGATATTACCGTTCGATGATGAAAGACGTCGGATTCGATGATGTGCAAGGCCGTCTTTTGTGGCCTTTTTTGATGTCAAGTCGGTTTAGAGGGACGAAGCCAAAACAGAAGTGAAAGCGTCAATTGCGTTTTGGAACTCCATTCATTTGTCCCATTAGCCTCATAAACCTCTTTCTATTCGGCGAGTTACTGGTGATTTACTTGGGTATGAAAGATGTCCTCCGAAAAATCAAAGAAGCCGAGCAGTCTGCCGAAAAGCGACTTTCTTCGGCTCAAACCGAATCCGGTAAAATTACCGCTGACGCTCGAAAAGAGGCAGCGTCGCTTGTCACCGGTGCTACCGAAGATTCCGTTTCAGAGACGCAGGCAACGCTTGACGCTGCTCGCACTAAAGCAGGTAAAGAAGCAGATACCGTTCTCAAAGAAGGCGCTTCTGTTGTCGAATCCATCGAATCTTCAGCATCCAGTCGAAAAGAAAAAGCAGTCAAGAATCTTCTTGACGCTGTATCATCACAGTGAGGCGTTTCCATGTTTGCTACTTCTGAGATGTCCCGTCTTACAGTAGCAGGTCCTGTCGAAAAAATGGAGGAAGTCCTCCGTCTTTGCACCGAACTTTCATGCGTCCATATTCAAGAATACGGCCGGTTTGAAGACGGCATCAATGTCGGAAAGTCCATGGATTCCGAGGAAGCCAACGCCATCAGTAACCTTCTTGTTAAGGTTCAAGCGGTTTCATCAGCAGTTCAAGCGGTCAACACGGAGGGCGCAATGTCTCACAAGGAAGCGTCAAAACTTGTTGAAGAGTTTGGAGAAAAAGTCTCTACAGCTCTCACTTACATCAACACTATCCGAGAGTCAGAGTCTACCATTTCTTCTTCCCAAGAACAACATCACGTTCTCAGTCGCTTGGCTCCGCTTGACCTTCCTCTTGAGTTGATGGGCGGCTACGGCGGCGTGGAAGTCTTCGTAGGTGAAACTCGTCGAGCCTCCAAGGCCTCTGAAGTTTTTTCAGATATTCGCTCAGAAATCGAATTGCATGCTGCTGGCGGACTTATTGCAGTTGCTTGCCGGCCAGAGCATTCCGCTGAAGTTCAAATCTGCATGGCAGAGTTGGGCTCGAAACCAGTTCAAATTCCAGCAGGCGAAGGCTCTCCTGCTGAAAAAGCCAAAGCACTCATAAAAGAGATTACTGGACTGGAATCTAAGATTGCTGAAACTCAAGAAAACCTCGATACTTGGGCTATTAAAAATGGTCGCAAACTCGTGGCTGTTGAAGAATATCTTGTTCGAGAAGCAGCGATTTTTACCGCTCCAACCTTGGTCGCTGTTAGCAATCAAGCGTTTGCATTGGATGGCTGGGTCCCTACCGACCAAGCCGATGAAGTTCAAAGCCGCTTGAGCGAAGTTGCTTCACACGTCACTATCGAAGCCTACGAAGGCGGCCATCATCATCATGAATCTCATGAAGACCAAGGCACACCTGATCCGGAAGAACTCGTCATGCTCTCGAATTACCTTCAAAAGTCAAACCAGACGATTTTTGAATTCTTCAGCACCATTGACTTGGATGAATCAGGTCTCGTGGATTGTTATGAGTTCCAAAGAGCCCTCAAGAACGCGAATATTGCAGACCTACCTCCGTGGGAAATGGGCAAACTCGTCTCTGCAGTTGACCTTGATGGTGATGGGCAAATCAATCTCCCTGAACTGGACATCTCCCTTACCCGGATTCGTAATACACCGGTTCATGACGACCACCCGGAACCTGAACCACCTATTCAATACACAAACGGCTCGACTTCCGAACCCTTTGAATTGATGGTGGATTTGGTCGGCCGTCCAAAGTACGGAACATTCGACCCAACTACGCTCATGATGATGACATTCCCGTTCATCTACGGAATGATTTTGGGCGACTGGGGCTATGGGATTGTCTTGTTACTTTTGGCAGGATGGCTCGGCAGCAAAGCATTTGCAGTCGACCCATTGGCGCAGAAAGGCCTCACTATCTTGCGATGGATGGGCGTATGGTGTATTATTTGGGGAATTGTTTTCGCAGAAGGCTTTGGCTTTGTTTGGGACAATACTGGTCAAATGGGCTCAGATTCACCGTTCGACAGTTTCTATGTCTGGACTTATGCAAATGTCCACGTCCCTGAAGCAATGGCCGAACTCCTCAATCTTGGCGGCCTTCACATGCCTTTCCACCGTGCATCAGCCGGTCACGGATTGCAAGAATATGTTATTCTCTCTGTTTACCTTGGAGCGATTCACATCTTCTTGGGTTACATCCTCGGCCTGGTCAATGTCTTCAGAGCACACGGAGCTGCAGCGGCTTACTTCGAAAAGGGCTCCTGGATTCTCATCCTCATTGGCGGCTTCATGCAATGCCGCAACATGGTTTCAGGCTACAATGAATTGTTTGAATTCCAAATTTGGACCGTTCTGCTTATCGTCGGCATCATTAGTCTCATTATCGGATTAGCCATCTTTGAGAAGTTTGGCTGGGCCGGTGGACTCATCATGGGTCCAATCGAAACCTTTGGCCTTCTTGCCAACACACTCTCTTACCTACGGATTATGGCCGTTGGTGTTGCTGGCGTCAAGATTGCAGAAGTTTCCATCACCATGGGCTTTGAGCCGATGATGGATGCATTCACCAGCGGAGAAGCCACTGGCATACTCGTCGGTTTACTCTGTCTTGTGCTCTTCCTCTTCATTCAAGTCTTCGCTATCGCTTTGGGAATCCTTTCCCCTACAATTCACGCAGCCCGTCTCCACTTTGTGGAATGGATGGGCAAATTCTACGACGGGTCTGGCAGTGCATTCGCACCGCTTGGTGGCCGTAATCTCCATGTGGAGAGTAAATCATAGTCCAACGGACAAAAAACGGAGGTAGTAAATATGAACGTAAATACCCTAAAAATGAGCCTAAGAACACTGATCCTATTGGCAGCCATTACCATGGTTGCTCAAGGGGTCGCAGCAGCTGATGACCCAGAACTAACCCAATCCGACGGATCTGGTTACTCTGCAATCGGTGCTGGAATTGCCCTCGGACTTGCAGCAATTGGTGCAGGTCTCTCTCAAGCAGCCATTGGCAGCGCAGCTGTCGGTATGCTTGCTGAAGACGGAAGCAAATTCGGTGTTGCACTCATTTTCACTGCGTTGCCGGAATCCATCGTGATTCTCGGTGCTTTGCCACTCTTCCTTTAAGGAGGGAGGCATGAACTCTGGGGCAACCCAGAACGTGAAAAAAAACAAACCATAGAGGAATACATATGACGCTTGAAACACTCGCAAAAGATATCGCTAAATCTGCTGAGGCTGAGGCCTCTGCAATGATACAATCTGCTAAGGATGACGCTAAGGCAATTCTTGCCGAAGCAAACTCCAAGGCCGATAGCATCCGCTCGGAAGCACTAACTCGAACAGAACGTGAGGCATCTCAGATTGCCCGTGAAGTCGTGGCCAGTGCTCGCCAAGCAAACCAAAAGGAAATTCTCGTTGCCCGACGAAAGGTTCTCGATGAGACCCTTCACTCGGCCAGTGAAGAACTTGGAAGCCCGAAACTGTCAGGAAGAGCAAGTCTGCTCAAGTCTTTGATGGCCAAAGCCGACAAGATTGGTGGAAACGACTACTCGATTCGTCCAGTTGAAATTGACCGTAAAGCACTCTCCGAATTAGCCGGAAAGCGCAAGGTTGGTGAAGCAACAGACGGACTTGGTGGCTTTGTTCTCGAATCACCTGATGGCTCTGTCTCTTACGACATGCGCTTTGATACACTGCTCGAGTCTTCTTGGAATGCTCAACTTGCTGAAATAAATTCTATACTTTTTGATTGAGGGATGATGATGGTAATGCTTGGAAATACACCTTATGTTGCTGCCCGTGCAAAGGCGCGTCGGCAGAAGCTTGCGGACCGTGCCAGGCTACGCCAACTAATCAACCAATCACCTGACCAGTTGACCGTTGCGGTTGGCGAAATTGGATACCGTGCAGAGATTGATATCTATGCTGGACAGTTGTCGGGTGGGGATTTGGTTGAGGCAGCACTGTCTCACAACCTCGAACATGAACTTGAGCACATGCTCTCGATGTGCAACGGAAAAATCCGAAACATCGTCGAGACATACACCTCTCGTTTTGAATACTATAATGCGAAAGTTGTACTCCGTGCAGTTGTCAATGATGTTGAACTTGAAAAGGTGTCTCATTCAATTCTTCCTGAGTTGAACGATATCAATACTCCTTGGTTAAAAATCATCGAAAGCGCTGACGATTTGCGCTCCGCAGTCGTTCAGATGCGCCGCAAGTCGTTTGGTCCTGCTCTCTTGGCAGTTGCTGAAGATGCCCGGCTCTCTGATTACGAAGATGCCCTCGATGTCCATTACTTCAAGAAAGCATTGGATTCATTGAAAGGTAAAGGAGCAGACGTTCGCTTCTTAAGAGATCTTCTCGGTGCTGAAATCGACCATCGAAACCTCATGAATATTCTCGAGGCAGAAGCGGTCGGTATTTCATCTGATGAAATTGTATCAATGCTCGTCCCCGGTGGACGTCTCATACCTGCTCGTGCTTTCTCATCGATTGCTGCAGGTGGAAGAGACGCTGCTATGGATGTATTACGCGCTTCAAGCCGTTTTGATTTCCCTGCGTTTGAAGGAGCCCTTTCCGCATCCAAAGAGATGAACAGCCTTGACCCTGTGGTAACATGGTTCAAGGAACGAGAATACGCCATCATGAAGCGAATGAGCTTCCTCCATCCAGTATCTGCACTACCGGTAATTCACTATGTGGCCATGAAGGTCCAAGAAGTGAATGACCTCCGCCTAATCGTTCGTGGGCGGCTTGCTGGATTATCTATTGAAGTGCTTGAAGCACACATTTTGTGAGGTGAAGAAATATGGATATCGCAGTTGTTGGAACACCAGAATTCACCCTTGGATTCCAACTTGCAGGAATTGATAACCTGCATAACCCTGAAGGCGAAGAGGCAACAGTCTCGACCTTCAAGAAACTACTCAACAATAAGAGCGTAGGGATTGTCGTGGTTGACTCCTCAATCCTAACAACGCTGCCGGAGCGTCTTCGCGACCAACTCTCGGCATCCGTCTCTCCGACCGTGCTTGGCATTGGAACGGAAGAAGACACTACCTTGCGAGACACAATTCGTAAGGCAATAGGAGTCGACCTGTGGAAGTAATATTCCAAACCATATGGAGGAAAAAAAAATGAGCAATGAAGGAGTAATTTACCGAATATCCGGTCCTGTTGTAACCGCAACTGGCATGAAAGCTGCAATGTATGACGTCGTTCGTGTTGGTGAAGAAGGTTTAATGGGCGAAGTAATTGAACTGCACGGCGATAAAGCCGTTATCCAAGTGTACGAAGATACCTCTGGTATCCGTCCTGGTGAGCCAGTGTTGAATACGCAAGAAACACTGTCCGTTTCTCTCGGTCCAGGTCTCTTGACTCAGATTTACGACGGTATCCAGCGTCCTCTTCCAACCTTGGAAGAAGAAATGGGTGTTTTCATCACTCGTGGTGTTGACGCAGATGCTTTCGACCTCGAAAAGATTTGGACCTTTGAACCTCAAGTCGCTGCTGGCGATGAAGTGGTTGCAGGACAAGTTATTGGACACGTTCAAGAAACCGAGACAATCGTTCACAAAATCATGGTACCTCCTACCGTCGGTGGCGTTGTTAAATCGATTGAATCAGGCGATTTCAACGTTACACAAACCGTGTGTGTTCTCGAAGACGGCACTGAAATGCAGATGATGCAGAAGTGGCCAGTTCGAACACCTCGACCTTTCCAACAAAAGTATGCACCTGAAACACCTCTCATCACTGGAATGAGAATTCTCGATTTCTTGTTCCCACTGGCTAAGGGTGGAGCAGCAGGTATTCCTGGACCATTCGGATCTGGAAAGACCGTCACTCAACAATCACTTGCAAAGTATTCTGACGCTCAACTCGTTGTTTACATCGGATGCGGTGAGCGTGGAAATGAGATGACTGAAGTGTTGGACGAATTCCCTCACTTGATTGATCCAAA
>TARA_B110000444_G_scaffold212840_1_pt1 | contig 29508 bp, 21 predicted proteins | sample TARA_B110000444 | Tara Oceans TARA_B110000444 (sample SAMEA4398370) | marine metagenome | biome: Polar Biome; feature: [SRF] surface water layer (ENVO:00010504); material: water (ENVO:00002006), including particulate matter (ENVO:01000060) such as... | depth 5 m | reverse complement strand
TATTGGAATATTAAATTTACAAAAAATAAACATAAAATAGTTTCTTCAGCTATTCCTGTTTTTAATTACCCTAGTTTGCAACATATTTGTTTATATTTTTTCCAAACATTTTAAAATAAATATTGGAATTTCCAGTTTGATTGTGTCAATATAAATTCTTTTTAAATTTTTTGCTACTGATTCCAATTCATATTAGTATGATAATCTAACTAATTGTTTAAATTATATTGTAATGTTAATCTTGTAAAGATCCATTTCGTAACTTTATAAATAGTAAAAAGATGAAGATATTCTTAGTTGCATTTTTAGTTCTATTCAGCACTTTTTTCGCATGGAATAAGTTGAACACACCTGAAGGAGAAAGGTATAAGATCATAAAATCATTCTCTGGAATAGAGATTCGGTCTTACCAAAATCAAATTTATGCATCCTATACTCCAAAAAAATTAGATGATAGATCTAATTCGTTCAAGGCAGTAGCTGGATATATTTTTGGAGCCAATGATCAAGAAATGAAAATTGCAATGACTTCTCCTGTCGTGGTAAAACTTCATAATGATAATGAAATGGCTTTTGTTATGCCGTATGATTATCAAATAATAGAGCTTCCCAAGCCACTTAATGCCCAGGTAAAAATTTATGAAGAAGCTGCTTCTATGAAAGCGAGTATTCGTTATTCTGGCTTCAGTAATAATACACGTGAGAGAAATAAAATTGATCAGTTAAAATCTATTTTAGAATCAAATGATATTTCTCATAACAATGATTTTGAGGTTCTTGTTTACAATGCTCCTTACCAATTTTTCTTTCGCCGCAATGAAATTATTGTCACAGTAAATAGCTTTAAGTCTCAAGATAAAATTACATCGGAGATTAAAAAAATATATTTTGGAACAGGATGTTTTTGGTGTACAGAAGCAGTCTTTGAAGGTGCTACGGGAGTGCTTAATGTGCGGAGTGGCTATTCAGGTGGGATTATTAAAAACCCAACTTATAGCCAGGTGTCTAATGGACAAACAGATCATGCTGAAGTTTGTGAAGTGAGCTACGACCCTAGTCAAATTACTCTTGATGATTTATTTGAATTATTTTTTGTATCTCATGATCCCACAACACAAGACAAGCAAGGAAATGATGTAGGAAAACATTATCGTTCTATTATTTTGTATTCCTCTCTTGAGGAAGAACGCCTAGCTAGAAAAGTACTTTTAGAAATGAATCAGGAGGTCTTTGACGGGCAAATTGTAACAGAAATAAGTCGATTTGAAGTTTTTTATTCCGCCGATAATTACCATCAAAATTACTATGCTGATAATAAATATGCCTCTTATTGTAGAGTGGTGATTTCTCCTAAAGTAGAAAAAGCGAAAAAAAAACTCAGTCGTCTGTACAGATAAAATCTCAGAAAGCTTTTGTTTTATTGCTTTCCCTGCAGTTATTGATAAGTGATAATTACTTTACACTTACTTATAATCAATTCATGATAAGATGAAACCTCTCAAATTCCCTTGGTATTTTCTACCGGTTCTTATACTAGCTGGAGAGTCAGTTTTTATACTTCCTTATGTTTTGTCGAGAATATTTAGGCCTACTGTGCTGCAAGTTTTTCAAATAAACAATGTTGAGTTGGGATTGTGTTTTTCTACCTATGGTATGGTAGCCATTTTGTCTTATATCTTTGGTGGACCTCTCGCAGATAAATACTCTCCCAGAAAACTCATGTCACTTGCATTAGTATTAACCTCTTTTGGTGGTTTTGTGTATGCTCAGTTTCCAGGGTTTTATGGGTTGAAAATTCTCTATGGATATTGGGGTTTTACTACAGTATTTTTGTTTTGGTCGCCCATGATTAAGACTGCTCGTCTTTGGGGTAATACTTCAACACAAGTAAAAGCTTTTGGATTTTTAGAGGGCGGAAGGGGTATAGTGGGTGCTTTGATTGGGACTCTTGCGGTTTTTGTTTTCGCTTACTTTTTAAATGTCTCAGATTCCAAATTTCCAAACTTAGAGCAGAGTAGAAATGCATTTAAATATGTTGTTCTACTATCCTCAACGATAATAGCTTTTGTAGGTTTTTTAGTCTGGAAATTCATGAAAGTTGACCAAGAAATTGAAAAAAGTGTTGTACTTGAAAAAATTTCATTGAATAAAATCAAGGATGTATTTTTTTTACCCTCAGTTTGGTTGCTTATGGTAATTGTCATGTGTGCTTATGTTGGATATAAAGTTACCGATATTTTTTCTCTTTATGCTCTTGATGTCATGCAATACAATCAAGTAGATTCAGCAGAAGTCGCTACATTTTTATTGTATTTGAGGCCTTTTATCGCTATTTCTATTGCATCATTTGCATCGCGTTGGGAAAACACTCTAATCCTTGTGATTGGTTTTGCTATTTCATTCCTTGGTGCGTTGTTCTTTTCATTTGGCATTATTACCTACTCAAAAACATTATTATTCCTCAGTTCCATATTCATCTTGGCCATTGGAGTATATTCATTGAGAGCTTTGTATTTTTCAATTATGGAAAAGGGCAAGATACCTCTACCACTTTCGGGTACTGCAGTAGGCCTAATCTCAGTTATTGGCTATTCTCCCGATATTTTCATTGGGCCATTAATTGGGTATTTCTTAGATAAGTACGATGGAATTATAGGGCATCAATATGTTTTTGCTCTTTTATCTGGATTTTCTCTAGTTGGTTTTTTCGCTGCATATAAATACCATGTAATATATTGCACTGAAGAAAATTATTCTCCTATTGAGTCAAATGATTATGATGACTAAGTACTAGATGATTTCATTTAAAAGCAAATGTTTACTTCTCAAAAATTTTATTTAATATTTTGGTTATTTTTTATAAAAAAAAACTGTTTTTTTAATTTTTTATATGATTTTACTCATTTTTTAAGAAAAAAACTGTTTTATCTCTATATTTCTAGAATAATTACTTTTTTAGACTAATTTTTTAATAATAACTTCATTTTTGTTAGTTTATGTTATTTTTTTGTAAAAAAATGCTTTTTTTACTTAATATTATCATTTTTTTCATTGATATCTTCAATATAAAAATAGATTGTCTTGTATTAGGCAGACCACCATGCTAATTTTGAGTTCATACTTTTTTAAGTTAAGATTGGATTTAATGCAATAATAATTTATTTTTCATTTTCTTATTGTTTTACCTTGATATGAATCCTTAAATTTGTCTGACACAAATTAAAATTTTATTGTATGGAGTTAATTATGGTCAAAAAAAAAGGCTGTATGCCTTGTACTCAATTTGAGCCCTTTGCTAAGGAGCATGCTCTAGATGAATCTCTAGACTTTAGAACTGTTATGAGAGAAGACATGCCAGAGAAAATTCATCCGCCCTATTTCCCTTTTTTTTATCTTTATCAAGACAATAAAATTATTGAGAGCTGGGGAGGAACTAGTGAGAAAAAGTTTCTTTCTGTTTTGAAAAGAACCCTGAAAAATAAAAATTCCTAAGTGGCTAGAAAAAAAGCCACTAGGAGTGGCTTTTTTGTTTAATATTTTTTAATTGAGGATTAAAGATTTATTTTCTTGATGACATTTCCATTTTCGTACTCATAGAATAAAATAATTCCTTTTGTTTCAGAAGATTGTTCTCTACCAAAAAGATCAAAAACTTTGAGTAACCGGCTAGGAGATTCCAGAATATCTTTTATTTCCAAACAAGGATCTTCAATGTCTACACTAGAAAATGGAAGTCCTCCTTGATAAATAAGGTCACCATTTTCATTACTGATTTCCCAACTTGCTTCATCCATATATTCTCCCTCTAGGGTTGCAAAGCTAAAGCATGAAGCATTTTCTATACAGAATTCTTTTTCTTCTCCGTCCATAAATGTATAAGAGATTCCGTTAATAATTAATTCTGAGCCTTCCCAGCCATCTGATGCATCATCATTCAGTGTTAATAAAAGCTCGTTAGAATCGCAAGGATACGGGTATAAACATGATCCATTATTTATGTTAGCTTCTGTATTGTAGTTTAGTGCCACTGGATTGTTGCATCCAGGAATAAAAATGTCTGTACTAGAACAAGTAAACACTATATCATAGAAATATATTGTCTCATCTTCATCTATCATTAAACTGGTGGTCATTACTAGCGTTTCGGAATTAACAGATGCAATAGTGAATTCTTGAAAAGGAAAATCTTCTACAGTTGCACTATTTATAATTACTGAAGAGTCAGAAGACCACTCGTAAAATAAAGAGATTGATCCCTCTGATGCAGCAAATAAAGTCATTAGATTTCCTGAGGAGAAAGCGAAGCCTGAGATATCAATTTCGTCTTCTAAAGGTATTGGAATTGTGAGTCCATTATCAGCTATGTCATCCCATTCTTCTTGGGTGGTTGGCATAGGGAACCCCATCTCTATCATAAAATCTTCTGCCGTAATAAATCCCATCTCAACCATCATAATAAGATTTTCAAGATCTTCTTGGGGGAAGGGAACATTGACAAAACCTTCTGAATTTTCAACCACCCAATTCCCTATAATGTCTAGTTCAGGATTAACTTGTGCATAAGCTTTAGTGGTCAACAATATTATAAACAAGCCAATTAGAGAGTAGGAGAAGTTTTTCATAAGAGTTTTTTGTTATACATATTTTATAAATATATAAAATATAAACTTGTATCGGAATAATATAAAAATAAGTTGACTTCAAGATTTGTATCTTTTGTGGGTGAAAAAAGTATTTACAAATACTTTATAATATCTTGGTTATCGAGTCAAAATGGGTAAACTATTTTTGCAGAAGTATTAGCTTCAACTTAGGGAATTTTTATTAATCCCCTTATTAAGATCCTTTAAACATCGGCAAGTTTTTTCATCTGCTTATATATTTGTCGCCCAGATTTTTAATTAAACAGATTGGTCAAGTTTAAGAATAGATGGTAGAGTATTTTTTCTGTATTCTGTAACAATTTTTATTTCATCTACAGATGGGTAATCAATTTTGTAAGCAGATTTATTTGTGACTCCAAATGCTGTGACTCGATTGTTTCTGATATGCACATATGTTGTGCATCTTGCTTCATTGAATTCAAGCTCGCAGTTCAAGGGGAATCTATATATTTTTGAGAGACCTTTGTCATAGCGATGATTATATAATTTAGGGCTTTCAAGTTCTATGCATGCACCTTGGCAACCTTTTAGATGATATTTGAAACAAGATTTACTTGACTTATCTAGTTGATTTATTTTATCGCATAAGCCGAATTCTTCAGATATACGGAGTAAAAATTTTTGAGCTATTTTTTTGGAGTTGAATTCAATGATTGAATTGGCCTTTGTTTCTCGTATTTCAAAGTATTTATAGCCTTGACTATTAATTTCTTCAAAAAGTGACATGGTGGTTTTTATCTTTCGAAGCCTTCTGTTGAATACAGGTAAGTATTTTTTGATCTCTTGAGATTCAAAAAGAAGTGCTTCTAGTTCTGAGTTCAAGACTTTTATTTTAATTTTGAAGAATTGACTAATCAACCTTTTACGCCCATTTTTAAGGTGTTGTTGAATTCGTTGTTTGATGTTTTTACTTTTTCCGATGTAAAGGATTTTACCCTCTTGGGAAATAAAGTAATATACTCCAATTAAGTTTTTTCGAATGATGTTTTCGTAAACCTCTTCTTTGCTAAAAAACTTAGTCATTAGATGACCCCTCGATTCCTTAATTCCCAAAAACATTTTTCTGTAATCGAGATATCTACTAAGGCATCGTGCGCATCTTCAAAATCTTCTCCAAAAAGTTTTATGTGAAGTTCAGATAAAGTTGGCCATTTATACCCATATCGACCGGGAATCCCGCAGTATTCCGTAGATGATTTCATGGTGCATAACTTTTTGGTCGACTCAAAAGAACTGGGAATATCTTTTCTAAGCAACTCTGCACCCATTATTTTTTCATCAAAACTGATATTGTGCGCTCCAATATAATCCGCTTGTTTGACAGCTTCATTAAACTTAAATAGTACATCAAACAAGTAAATCCCTTCTTTGTTAGCCATGTCGGTAGTGATGCCATGCACATCAGATGCTCCTGTTGGTATGGTAAACCCTTCGGGTTTAATGATATGCGCCTGTGTATCAAGTTTGTTTCCATGTCTATCACACAGAATCCATGCAATCTGGATCATGCGTGGCCAATTGTCGAGATCAGTTACTGGAGCTTTCCAGTTTTTTGGAAGCCCTGTGGTTTCCGTGTCAAAAAATAAGTACATATTGATTTAATTCATTATTATATTTTTTATGATTTTAAGTTAATCAAAGAACTATTACCTGTTAAAATTATAATAAATTGATGAAAGATTAGTTTATTTTTTTCTCAACATAACCATCATCGTAGACATAAAAGAGAATTTGGTTTTTATGTCGCAAATCTTTTTTAGTTACATCTTGCCCTAAAATGTTGACAATTTTTATGAGATTTTTCGATCCACTGTTAGTCTCTGTAATAATTTCAGTCTCAATGTGAGAGATAATATTTATATCGTTTGGAGAATAAGAGATGGAACTAATCAATCCATCTGATAGGATTAAGTTTTCTAAATTTTCTGTATTCCATAATTTGAAGCTAATTTCTCTACTCTGATCAATTTCCTCCGAGTCTGTATTTATCGACTCAATTCCCCAGACAGTTAAAACAGTTACATTAGGAGTGTACATTGATGTACCTAATAGTTTCCCTTTCAAATTAAATGCAGCTACCTCTGACCCAATAATTGGTTTTTCACCCCAGGCTTCATCTTTTATGACAATAGTCATGTTGTTGTCGGTTGCAGGAACTTTCATGAAGTGAGAAGTACGATTATTAATTAGTTCCATAGAGTTAAATCTGTATGAATCATCATTGGATAAATAATAAAGTACATCATCACTTCCTATTTTTAATTGATAACCTTCTCCTGGATTCATACTTCCTATCCCATTGAATGAATAATCGGGAAGATATACGTCACCTTCATAATTTTTTGCGATAATTAAATCACTCAGATCGACCAACACAGAGGGTATTTCAGCTGATTCTGTTCTTAGGTACGCTATCAAATTCCAACCCTCTATGACATTAATTGGGTTTTGTTCTGGTAATGCATAATTTCCGCAAAAATCAATGGATAAAGAATTTCCTGTTTTGATAAAGTATCCTTGACCTGTGATCATTTCACCAATTGCATTAAAAAGATATTCTGGCAAGTAGGCATTCCCCATGTAATCTTTGACAATTATAATATCTTGATTTATGTCTTCTAACATCACATCTAAATTCAAATCTTCTTCAATAATATATGTTGAGAAAATCGACCATCCTTGAGGCATTTCGATGGTCTGGCAGAATGGAATGGAACTTTCGTATTCACACGATTCATCATCTTGTGTAGCAAGGGAATTAAAGTTAATTGCAACAGAGTCTGTGCAACCAAGAATTAATTGATTAGTAAAGTCTACACAGAAATCTAAAGTTCCTTCTAATCCACTATCAAGTGTCCCTGAAGCTAAAACTTGATTATCTGAGTTGGTTATTATGAATTCCGAACCATTCCATCCATCACCATATGAATCATACATTGTAAAGGAATGGCATCCTTCATTTAAACAAGCCTGTGAAAGTCCTACTTCTCCCGAATATTCGTTTAATATCCAAGAAACTTCGTTTGGCCATTGACCAAAAGAAACCTCTATATAAATTAAATTTGATCCTTCACATTCAAATGGATATATACATGAAGTAGTGTCTTCAATTGAATTTGGGTCAAAATTAAAAGCTAAAGAATCTGAACAGCCTGACACAGGGTAATAACATGTGCTGTCATCAATGTCTGCCTCAGAGTTGTAATTTAATGCATTAATGTCAGTGCATCCATACACAGGGAATTGACATGAATTATTATCGATTATTGCTTCAGAGTTGAAATTCAAAGCTGAAGAGTTTGTACAGCCCTCAATAAATTCACAAGAATTGTCAGAGCCATTGGCAGCCTGATTGTAATTTAAAGCAATTGGGTCAATGCAACCATATGTGATTTCACATTCTTCTTGAGAATTTTGTATAAATATTGAGGCTATATTTCCTTCTCCTGACATAATAGTAGTTTGGTTAGTGTCTACTAATTCCCAGGTTATTTCATTTGCCCAAGGACCTCCAATTGAGAATATATTACATCCATCGTTCAAACAAATGGATTCATTTGCTTCAGACGAAGGGCCTGGAAATACAATTGAGAATTGATCTCCATTATTTTCAGAAACAATGAGTGAGTTATGATTACCCCCATAAGGCCAAGAATCGGATAGCAAAAGAATATAAGGGGTGCCGTCTTCACATTGAGAAGGGGTAATACATGAACCATCACTAGCATTTGCTAAAGGCTCATAATTAAATGCAAGAGGATTTGTACAGCCTGAAAAACATGCTTCTAAAGTATTAAGTGCTAGCGTGAAAGATCCTGACGGACTATTCCCGTCAATTAATTGGTTTATAAGTAATTCTCCAGCTTCGTTTGTGATGCTAATTTCTGCATCAAACCAATCGGTATTTTCAATTCCATTTTCATCATAAGTATTAATAGCAAAAGAATGACATCCATCTTCTAAACATACAGGGTTTTCTCCTTCGCTACCCTCAAATCCTGTCATAGACCATCCTACTGAGGTAGTATAATTTCCAGTTATATTAACTGATAATCTATTCAGTCCCTCACAAATAATTTTACTGCAAGAATCATCATCAATATTTGCTGTTGGTGAGAAAAATAAATCTAAAGAATCCATACATCCATATATTGGATAGATACATGACCCGTCTTCAACATTTACATTAGCATCAAAGTTTAGTGCCAATGAATCACTACAGCCCATGTTAAATTCACAATTCTCTTGATTTAAAGAAAATACCAAAGACCCAATATTTGAATTGGTTAAAGTTCCAGAGCCTAATACACTTCCACCACTCGCAGTTATAGTTACCTCAGATCCACCCCATCCTAAGGGATAAGAATCGTCCCACCAACTAGGAGCCATAGATGGGTCGTTGAACATATTGTAAATGTAGCAGCCATCATCTAAGCAAAATTGGCCTTGTGGAGAACCGTCAAATGGATAAGAATTGCCGGATATTCCGTTCATTTCCCATAAAATCAGATAATTGTAATCTCCCCCAGTAAATTCCATAAATACAGTAGTTGAGTCTCCACAATCTATAACTGGTATGTGGCAAAAACCATTATCCTGATTTGCCAATGAATTATAATTGAATGCAATTGGGTTTGTACAACCGTAGACAAATTCACAATTAGAATTTACATCCACTTCAATGGAACCGTCAAATCCTGAATCTAAAGTTGCAAACATCAATTCTTCTCCTTCCATAGTCGTAATAGTTGCCGTAACGCCTCCCAACCAGCCGGGTCCAGTAAAACTTGACATATTAAAGGTGTGACACCCCGGTTGAACACAAATTAATTGTTCCTCACCAGCATTCCCCTCGAAACCTTCAAAATCCCATGAAATCGACTCTGTAAGATATTCAGCATTTGCTTCATTAACATTTATCGAGAGTAAAGTTGCCCCAACGCAATCTGAAGGATAAAAGCATGATCCATCATTTATTACAGCGTCAATAAAATAATTATAAGCAGTTTCGTCTGTACAACCTTCTATAGGGTATAAGCAAGAGCCGTCATATGAATTTGCTTGTAAGTCAAAATTTAGTGCCAGAGTGTCATAACACCCAAATATTGGGGTGCATTCAGAATTAACCCCAACTAATAAACTAGCTCCTTGTCCTTCATCAAGATACATTTCAGCTAAAACATTAAATCCTTGAGTAATTGTGTAATTATAGCCCATCCAAGGACCTCCTCCATCTTTTGTGATATTAAAAATATGACATCCTTCTTCTAGACATACATCGTAAGAGCCTCTTATCCCTGAGTAATCACCAATATTCCATGATGCAGGATTTGCAGAGACAATGTCATCTACTTCAATATGAATTTTTTCTCCGGAAATACATTCTCCATAACAATCAAATCCGAGTAAAGGATCTGGTTCACAATTACCACAAGTATTTAACTCATAACAAAAGCTATGATCATATAGTGCTTCAGAATCATAGTTACAAGCATTTTCATCCATACAACCATATTCAGAATTTACTTCTGCATGATTAAAAATCCATTCTAGATAATTTGAAATAGTTGTATAGCCCATTGGGTATTGGGGCATGCCAGGAGTGTAACCTCCTGAAGTTACGCCAATTAGAAGCCAGTCAGTATTATCCATATTAGCTACAACCAAAGGACCACCAGAGTCCCCAGATGCAGCAGATAAACCACCATTTTCTAAATCTCCGGCATAAATTGTACTTTCATTATATAGTTCCAATTCTAATCCCAATAGACACGGATAATTACCTGAGAAACCATTTGGATCAGTGGAATCTCCACATGCAACTTCATTTGAAACAATTGGAACTTCAATCATTTGTAATGTGGAAGCCGCTATAGAGTCATTTAGGTACTCTGAGGTAGAAACCCCCCATCCAGTACTCATCGCTAGTATACCAGGATTTTGAAGACCTGCTTCCACATCGGAAGCAGAAATTAAATTAATAGATGCGATATTTTCAGAGAAGTTAAAAGACCCTTCAATCTGAATAAGTGCGATATCATTGTGAAGCCATTGGTCATCGTAAGCAGGGTGAGAGATAACCTGAATCACATTATATGATTCGCCTCCAGATGCCCAATTGTTTGATGATCCTGCATGAATAGTATAGGAACTTGCAGAGCCAGATCCGTCCACACAATGTGCAGCTGTGAGAACCCACGAGTCACCAATGATTGATCCTCCACAATAACTTCCAAAGTCAGGTCCATTATATTCAACAGCAACTTGCCATGGATGATCTAATATATTTGCATCATCGCCTCCTACAATTTTATTTTGACAATAAGTGTTTTGGGATAAAAGAAAAAAAATTGATATAATCCAAATAAAATTTTTAAAAGACATACTTAATGGGAGTTTATTTTGGTTTTTATTGTAATAGTTTTCAAATTTAATGAAAAACAGCTGAATAATTTAATAGTCAATGATCAGTTTTGATGATAATCATCTAATAATAAACCATTTTCTTCCTTTAAAACGTTATTTGTAGAAACAGTCGGTTACCCTTCAATGATTTTAAATCAATTATTTTTTGGTTCTTTATTCCTGACTACAATAATCATTAATGGTATTGATCTTGTTTGATTAATTCTTTAAAAACGATTTTAAAAACAGTCCTCTTATCGTAAAGAAAAAAGCCCAGATACCAGCGAGATTAGGTTTGGGTTTTTTGCCTTTCCCTAAACGTTGTATTTGTAATTCATACCAAGGAAGTTCAACTCCGCCCATTTTATCTAACAGTTCAATGCCTATGGTTGGAACGGGTGCCTTAAAACTAGTTTCTTTTCCGTCAAAAATATCTTGAGCTAAATTGGGGTACAGACAAAAAGGACGCCCTAAACCAATCACATCTAGTTTTTCGCTTTTTAGGGCATCTTCCATTGCTTTAACAGAACGAAATCCACCTGTCAACAATAAAGGTGTATTAGTTATTTTTCGTGCTTTTTCAATGTAGTCTAAAAAATACGCTTCTCTTTCAAGAGTACTTTGTTTTCGATTTCCTTTTATCATGGCAGGTTTTTCATAGGTTCCTCCAGAGATTTCGATCAAGTCTATTCCTTCACGTGAAAGAAATTGTACCACCTCCATGGATTCTTCTTCGGTAAAACCACCACGTTGAAAATCGGTAGAGTTAATTTTAATCCCAACAGGATAATCTGGACCTACCTGATGGCGAATCTCACGATACACTTCTAGCACAAATCGAGATCTATTTTCTAGCGAGCCACCCCATTGATCTTTTCGGGTATTACTCATTGGCGATAAAAACTGACTAACAAGATAGCCATGTGCCCCGTGAATTTGACAGCCTGTAAAACCAGCCTCCTTCATTATTCTCGCACTATTACCAAAACGTTTAATGATATCCAAAATCGCATCTTCTGTTAAAGGTGTGGCGAGTTTAAACATTTTTGACGCTCCACCCATTTTTAATGGGACAGACGATGGGGAAACAACTTCTCTATTGATTGATCTAAAGGCTTGTCTTCCGGGGTGATTTAATTGTGGCCATAAATGTACGCCTGTTCCCTCGACGGTTTTTGCCCAAGCTTTTAATAAGTCAAAATGGGTGTAATCTTCTACCACAACATTTTTAGGTTCACCTATGGCTCTGTTATCAATCATTACGTTTCCAGTTATTAAAAGCCCTGGATTACCTTTGGCCCAGACATTATAAGCGTTGATTAGCGTCATTGTAGGGGCGTTTGAGAAACTTCCTATATTCTCGCTCATCGCGGATTTAGCGATACGATTTTTCAAGATTGCCCCACATGGTAAGGTGAATGGAGAAGCAATTTTTTTCATGATATAAGCTTTACAATTTAAAAACTTCCTCCCTTGAATTAATAAGTAGTTATTTTGATATCTCTTGATAGAAGATATTTGAAGAAGTCCCTCTATTACATTATCTTGTATATAACCACAATAATACATTAAATCTATAATTGTTGAATCATAACGTCACGAAAATATTCTTGTCTTATATTTCCTATATTCAGAATTATTTTAATACATCAGCTAGATATATGACCAAACAATTCTTCATATAAATCATGTTTGTTTTGAATTATTATAGCCCATAGTGAATAATCACTGTTACCGGAATCGACTTCTACCTTTGAGTTAAAATTGTCTGTATTGCTTTTTCACATCAAGTTATTATACTTAACAATGAGATATGCAAAAAGAAAGCCATTTTTGAAGAACAGCTTTTTAGTTAAACATCTGAAAATAAATAATTTGAAAAATATACGCCTTTTGAAAAGGGCTTTAGCAGAGAGGAAGGGATTCGAACCCCCGATACATTACTGTATACACGCTTTCCAAGCGTGCGCCTTAAGCCACTCGGCCACCTCTCTAAACAGGCCAAAAGTAAGTATTTTTTTTCAAAATTTCGCCCTTTTTTAAAAGTACCTAGCTGGGCGAAATTGTGTAACTTGAACCAATGATATTGACAGACACTCACAGCCACCTTTACGATCATAAATTTTCCGAAGACAGAACAGAAATGATTGACCGCGCTTTGAAAGAAAATGTCCAGCGTATTTTTTTGCCTAATGTAGATTCCAAATCTGTACAGGGAATGATGGAAGTGGTGGCAGATCATCCAGACAAATGTTTTCCTATGATTGGTTTGCATCCTTGTAATGTAAAGGGAAATTATAATGAAGAACTTACTATACTTAAAGATTACTTGGATAATGGAAGCTTTGTTGCCGTTGGGGAAATAGGTATGGACCTTTATTGGGATAAGACTTTTTTAGATGAGCAAAAAGAATCTTTCCGAACTCAAATTCATTGGGCAAAAGACAAGGGACTTCCAGTAGTCATTCATTGTAGAGATGCATTTAAAGAGGTTTTCGAAATCTTAGATTCAGAAAAAGGACCTCTTTTACGGGGTGTTTTTCATTGCTTTACAGGAAGTATAGACCAAGCCCACCGCGCAATTGATTTAAACTTTTATTTGGGTATTGGTGGCGTAGTCACATTCAAAAAAGCAGGGTTAGATAGTGTTGTCAAACAAATCCCCCTAAAACACATAGTGCTGGAAACAGACAGTCCCTATCTGTCACCTAGCCCTAACCGAGGCAAGCGAAACGAAAGTGCTTACCTAATCCATATTGCAAGAAAGGTGGCAGACTTACATGAAGTAACCATGGAGGAACTTGCCAAAATCACCACCAATAATTCAAAACAACTTTTTGGACGCTAGCATGAAAATATTACTAATATATACTGGAGGAACTATTGGTATGGTTCAGAATAAACAATCGGATGCTTATGTTCCTTTTGACTTTGAGAATTTACAAAATCAAATTCCTGAAATTAATCAGCTTGATTGTTCATTGGAAGTTTTGTCTTATAATCCTAGTATTGACTCTTCGAACATGCAAACTAAAATATGGATACAACTCGCTAAAACTATTGAGTCTTCTTATTCCGATTATGATGGATTTGTTATTCTTCATGGTTCTGATACGATGGCTTTTACTGCTTCTGCTTTGAGCTTTATGTTAGAGGGTTTAAATAAGCCAGTTGTACTAACTGGGTCTCAGCTTCCTTCAGGAGTTCCGCGTACTGATGCCAAAGAAAATTTAATTACTGCTATAGAAATAGCCGCCGCTCTAAAAAATGGACTTCCTGAAGTACCTGAGGTTTCGCTATATTTTGAATATCAGCTTTACCGAGGGAATAGAACGCATAAGGCTAATGCAGAAAATTTTGAAGCCTTTGAATCGGTCAACTACCCATCTTTGGCTGAAGCAGGAGTTCATTTAAAGTTTAATCGTCGATATGTGCAAAAAAAACTGAATGAATCTTTAAGAGTTCACACAAAATTAAACACCCGTGTCGGCCTGCTAAAAATTTTCCCTGGTATGACGAAAGATTATGTTCAGCATCTATTAGAAAACCCAAAGACCGAAGCCTTTATTCTTGAAACATTTGGAGTGGGAAATGCTCCAACTTTTCCTTGGTTTTTGAAGCTTATTAAAGATGCTATTGAAAGAGGACAACTGATTTTTAACGTCTCCCAGTGTAATGGGGGTTCCGTAGAATTAGGACGTTATGAAACCAGCAAAAGCCTCAAAGATCTGGGTGTACTTTCGGCCTATGACATGACTTTTGAAGCCGCACTTACCAAATTGATGTTTGTGATGGGGTATACCGATAATGAGGTAAAAAGAAAAACTCTATTAGAGTCTAATTTACAAGGAGAATGCACTAGATAGTCCTGAGAAGATAATTTATATCATTTTTCTTTGTCCTTGAAAGGCATTGCTTATTTTTGTTTCAAATCCTTTGTGATGATGAAGATTCTTATCATTCGTTTTAGTTCTATTGGGGACATCATTTTAACCACTCCCATTATTCGTAGACTAAAGAAACAGGAAAATGTAGAATTACATTTTCTAACGAAGAAGCCTTTTGCTTCTATGCTAGCAGCTAATCCATACTTGCATAAAATTCATGTAATAGATAAAAATTTTGACGATGATTTATTGTCCTCTTTATATAATGAGAATTTTGATTTATTAGTAGATCTCCACAAAAATTTTAGATCGCTCAGGCTAAAGCGAGTGCTCAACTCACCTTCGGTTTCTTTTTCTAAATCAAATTTTAAAAAGTGGTTACTTATCCAATGGAACTATCGGCCATCTGTAATTCGTAATGTTGTAGATCGATACATGGATAGTCTTGAATCACTTGGAATCAAAGACGACGGACATGGCTTAGATTATTTTATTCCTTCTCAAACTCAAATTAAAATTGAATTACCTCTTGAGCAAAGTTTTTTGGCATGGTGTATTGGTGGCTCATTTGAGCAAAAGAAACTCTCAGTTAATCAGGTTGCAGAGGTCGCTTCTAATATCAAAACAAATATTTTTCTGCTTGGAGGAGAAGATGAAATTGATCAGGGAGAAGATATTATTCGTCTTTGTAAAACTCCCCAAGTCTATAACCTTTGTGGTAGACTATCTTTAAATCAAACTGCTTTAATGATTCAAAAAAGTGAATTACTGCTAAGTAATGATACGGGATTAATGCATATGGGTGCAGCATTTAAAAAGCCTATTATTTCGTTTTGGGGTTGTACCCAGCCTTCTTTAGGTTTTGCTCCATACAGGGGAGCTAATAATTCTACAGAAATATCTTCTCGACCATACGGAAGGCCTTGTTCAAAGCACGGAAAATCTTGTAGGATTAGTCCTTTGGGATGTATCAAAAATATTTCTTCAAAACAGATTACTGCAGCTTTAAAAAAGTACAACTTTTAATATATATTAAGATGGAGTATTATTGTTTGAGGAGCCATGTAGCTTTCCCTCTTTTTTTAATATCATTGAGCTGATTCATTGCTAATTTTTTCTCTGAAAATGTTGCATATGTAACTCGATAAAGCCCTTGCTCACTTTGCCCAATCATTTCAGCTTTAAAGCCCTCTTGCTTAAGTTTTATAGATAAATTTATTGCATTCTTTTTTGAAGAAAAACATCCAGCGACTAAATGAAATTTAGTGTATCTATTTGCATGATTTAGAATAGAATTGGGAATTATTTTTGCAATCTCCTTCTTTTTTTCTTTAGAAACAGGAAATGTTTCTTCTAATAAAATTTTTTTATTATCGTTTGGCATTATGTCTTTTAAAATTTCCGTTGGCATAGTAATTATTTCCTCTTCAGAAGTAATTCTGGGAATATATACTGCTTCTGGAGTCGTTTTAAAAGGATTTAGGAAAGCATAGTTTGAATAGGATTCTCTGAGTAATTCGTTTTGAACAGAGACAATACTACTAACAGCAAAAAGAGGGAGGAGAATTGCAGCAACTTTCCAATTTAGACTCAGACTTTTTTTCTGAAGGTTTTTTGCTTTTCTAGTGATTTCTTTTTTTAGAATTCCTTTTTCTTTTTTGCGTAAAATTGCAGGAGATTGCATGCTTTCCAAACCAAAAGAGTCCAATAAAAAGTTATCTTTTATGTTGGCCTTAAATGAAATATGCCCATTTAAGTCTAATGTAAGCAGACCGATGTTTGCTATTTTCGCTTCTTTTTTGTGTTCTAAGTCATTTTTGATTCGTGTTACAAACTTGTCAACTTTGGTTTGCGCAGCTTCAAAAGAAATAGATTCACAGTCAGCAATATAATTAGCAAGAAGACCGTCATTTTTGTCAATTTGTGTATTAAATCGGATACTTTTGCTTGGTGGTCGAAAGCTATGACTTATGGGGTGAATTTGTGCGGGTCGATAATGAGAAATGAATCCGCCTAAATTGTTCAATATGACACAGTCATATCTGTAGAGCAATTCTCGAATATAAATTTCTATCTTCATATTTCAAAAATAGATAAAGCATTTGTCATAGAAAAATTTTCACTTGTCAATTAATATAAGGAATATATCATAAGCAGATTAATCTTAAAATATGACACGAAGAAGTACTGAGAATGTTCTTGGTGCTGATAACGATGCAGGCCGGAGTGATTGTTCAGAATTAAAAATATTATCTACATTAAATAAAATTCTTGCATCTTCAGTCAGGTCGTATCCGATTCTAAAATCTAACATTAACAAGTCTCTGTTAAGCATTTCCCATGCATTTGTTGTGCCTAGATACAAATCAAATAAAGGTTCAATGAATGCTTTATCAATATTTTCCATTCTACTATTAAATCGCATAGATAATCCTGAGCTGAATCGATTTCTCTCAAGATTTATATCAAACTTAAATAGGTGTTTATATCTGTATTTTAGTATACCTGATGTATCTGAACTTGTTGTTAAATATGAGATTGGAGCATATTGTGGAATTGAGTCAGAGTCATAGCTTTCTATAAATTGATCATAAACATAATTGATATTATCAATTATTGGATTAGTATATGTATATCCCCCCAGTATTTGAATCTTTGTTTTGCCAATACTACCCTCTCCTGCTATAGAAAATTCTAAACCATCAATTTGTGTATTTCCGATATTTATTGATTTAAAGCCAAAGCCTAGAAGTTGCCCATCATTAATAGTTCCCCATCTACCAAAACTAAATTCCATCATATTATCATATGACATTCTAAAAGCTGCTAAATCAATAAATCCTTTCCATTCTCCAATTTGGAGTCCCTGTTTGATTCCAAATTCACCGCTCCATCCGGTTTCTGGTTGAAGGCCTTCATTTGGAAAAATAGTCATGGGGCCAGTTTCGTAATTTACATATCGCTCTAGCATTGATGGAAAACGAATTCCCTCTCCATAAGATGCTCTGAAAAAGGTGGCTTGGCCTAAACGATAATTTATACCCCCTCGAAAAATTGGTTGAGAGATAACTTCACCAGAATAAATGAAGTGTTCGTATCTAGTCCCAATCGATACATTTAGTCTATTTTTTTTGAAGTCAGCTTGTGTGTACAACGAATTATTTACGTTAATATGGTTTCCAAATACATCCTCGTCAGATCCTCTTTGAAGATTAAATGTATATCCCGATGTAATGGAAAGATTTTCGTTGAACATTTTTTGGATTTGCGCATCCAAATAACTTACCATGGAATATGTTGACGAATCTAAATCGGTGTATTTGCCAATAGGTTCGTCAAATGCACCATAAAATTTATGAAAATATCTTCCGTTTAGAGAGTATTTTATATTTTTTTCATCATTATTATATGTTAGAAAGGGGTCAACTGTAATATACGCATTGTCATATGATGCTGGATCATTATCCAACGGAGTATATGCAAGTGAATAATTTTGCCAAATAACGGGATCTTTTATTTCACTTCGCATTAGGTTAGTTTTAATTCCATAAATCAATCCTTCAACTTTTTGCGAATAAAAAGTTTTGTTGATGTTTATTCGGGCTCTTTTACTTGTAACGCCTTCATAGAATCCGGCGTCATGAAAAAGATTCATTCCCAAGACAAAGTCTGAGTTATTTTTTTTGTGAGAATGTAAAAAAGAGTAATTACTACTTCGTTGAATTAACCCTTTATACCAATGATTATTGGCTGATCTAGGTTTCCCATAAATAGTTTCGTTTACTAAAAGTTTATTTAGCGGAATATCAGAGGGATATGCAGTTCTTATATTTATAGTTCCGTTTAAAGCTGCAGAGCCAAATAATACTGATGACGCTCCTTTAATAATTTCAATTTGAGAAATATTTTCCATTGGAATTAATTGCCATTCAACACCTCCCTGATCTCCGTTCATTAGTGGTATTCCATCCACCATTACCATCACCCGAGATCCTGCTCCATAGCTCCATCCACTCCCACTTCTAATATTTGCTTGACCGTCTACAATATGAACAGATGGAGATTGATTCATTGTTTTGTCAAGAGAACTAGCGCTTTTATTTTCAATAAGACTCGGTTTTATTACATCCATGGAAACTGTAACTTCCTCTATCTTTTGCTCAAATTTCCCTGCGGAGATTACAATAGTTCCAAGCAGTTCGGAAGATTCGTTGAGGATAATATTAAGTGTATCTGATTTACCTGTCTTTGTACATATGTTTTTTTCTATATTTTCAAAACCAATAAACTGAAACAAGAGGTCATGACATCCGCTAGGTAAGGATATTTCGTAGTTCCCATTAAAATCTGTACTAGTTCCTATTGTTGGGATAAAATTGACAGAAATATTTACTCCAATAAGTTCTTCATTATCTTGACTGAGAACTTTCCCGGTGATAATATTTTGAGCAAAAACAAAAGAATTGCTAAGAATTAAAAAGAGAGAAAATAATAATTTTTTCATAGCATTAGTTAAAATTGAGTAGTTAATTTAATGGAATATAGTCTTGGAGCACCTATAGATGCTGGTCTTATTTGGTATTCTCTATTGAAAATATTTTCCACTAAAAATTGAAAAGTTAGAATTTCTTTAAAACGATAAGAAATGCGCATGTCAGTTATAAAATCCCCTGAGGTTAGTTTTGTTCTAGATTTTTTAATTCCTGTATCAAATATATTTGCATCTGCAAAAGTAAATATATCAAGAACTTCTGCATTAAAAGCACCACTTTCAAAAAGGTTGTCAACATTTTCCATGAATGAATTATAGTGGATGTGCGCACCTAGTGTCCATTGATTTCTAGAAAGTTGAAGATCTAATTTAGCTATGTGTCTATAGCGATATTTTAGTATTTCACTATCTGGATTTGAACTCGTAGAATTAAAAGAGAGTTCACTTTGCTGAGCGGCAATTTGTTCAATAATTGGAATTAATGTTTCATCAATTTGTCCTTGTTCAACTAAATTTGCCACCAAATTGTCAAGCTGATTATTGTAATTATCGTAAACTAAATTAGCATTTGTAGCTCTTGGAGACATATAAGTATAGCTCAAACGGGAACTCAAGTCCCATTGAGCCAGTTTACCTTCTAACAAGATAGAGCCTTCTATTCCTGAAATTTTTGTTTGTCCAACATTAATCGGTTTAAATCCTATTCCCAGTGGATTAAGGCGAGTAGAATCTCCCCATAGTCCATAGCTATATTCGACCATATCATTATATTGCATGTGGAATATTGCAATATCTATGTATGTTTTTAACTGCTTTTTGTGAATCCATTTGTGTTTGAAACCAATCTCTGCGGAGTAACCTGTTTCGGGCTTAAGCAGTGGATTGGAATAAATCGAAATCTCTCCTGCATCCTTGTATAGGAAAAGTTCGTACATAGAGGGGAATCGATATCCTTGACCTATTGATGCTCTAAAAAAGTTTCGGTGATTAAGTTCGTAATTAAGACCCATTCGAACTACTGGTTTTCCTTCTCTTTTATCTCTTATGTTATACTGCTCGTAACGCATTCCAATTGAGTATCTAAGTGGGCTAAGAGTAAAGTCATATTGGGAGAAAAGAGCATAATTAATTCCAGTTTTATCATTATTAAAAAAATCAGAAAGACCGATATAATGATTCAAGTTTGCCCCTGAAGTCCAAGTTCCTTGAGAGTAAAATTTTTGAAAAAGGTATTCAGAGTAAAGTGCAATATAGTTGTTTGTTAATTGGCTACCATCGGGGTTAAAGTTAGTTTGTAGTAATCTGCCCATAAGTTGATGTTGAGTATTATTATTGCTGTTTCGGAATTTTAAGCGTGGAGAAATGCTTGTTTGAGCACTTTTAAACCTGGAGAAAGAAGCTTCGCTAAAAGATGTGTATCCTAGAGAATCACTTAGGTATAAAAAGCCATCTTGTTCGTCAAAACGAAGATAGGAGCTATTTATTCCATAAGACAATCCTTTTATTTTATTGGAGAGGATTTCAGTATTCAAATATATTCTGATTCGTTCTTCTCCAATATGAACGGGTCTTTTTGTGGAATCCGATTCAATAATTATTCCTTGGTATCCCTCACTTTTGTGAGATTGAATCCCGAAATTATAACTATATTTATCTTTTTTATGGGCATGATTAAAGTTGACACCATACTGCTCTAGTTCAATATTAGCTTGAGTCCACCAATTCAGTGATACTCGTTTAGCTTGGTCAAATCTTCCATAATAAGTTGAGAAATTAGTTCGAGGTTCTATTTCAGCTTTTTTACTAGTGATATTGATCACTCCGTTAAGAGCTGAAGAACCAAACAAAACAGAAGAGGCTCCTTTGATAATTTCAATACGGTCGATATTTTCTGCAGGAATAAGTTCCCACTGAACTGCCCCAGAGACAGAATTAGTTAGGGGCAAACCGTCTAATAGAACCAAGACCCTTGATCCAGCTCCATAACTCCATCCGCTTCCCCCACGAATATTAATTTGACCATCGATAATATGAATACTAGGTGCCTGCGCTATACTTCTTTCGACATTGTAATTAGAAAGATTTTCAATATAATCTCCTTTAAATACATCAAGAGATACAGTAATTTCTTCTAATTTTTGCTCAAATTTACCAGCGCTTAGGACCACTGTTTCAAGCTCTTCGATACTTTGCTTGAGTTCTATATTTAATTCTATGGTAATATTTGAACTTAAATTCATTTTTTTATTAAAACTCTGAAATCCTAAATGCTGAAATTTAAGTAGGTTTTCTCCTTCTTTTAAGTTTAATTTAAAAAAACCGTTTTCGTCACTAATTGTACTTTGACTCCCAGCAGTTAGTATATGTACAAATGAAATAGGCTCTTTAGATTTCTCCTCCACAATATATCCCTGAATAATGCATTGTGCACATAATGTGAAAGAAGGAAATATGAATATGAGAAGGTAGAATTTTAATAAAAAGTTCATAGAATAAATTGCAATTAATTTTCAAAAATAGGGTTTCTAAATGACAACATATAAAATTGTTTAATTGCTCGTTCTTTGAAATCGTAAGGCACGGAATATATTGTTTTATAAAAACAATTAAATATTAGGGATTTCTGAATAGGTTTAATGCTTTGATATATTGTTTGTTAGATTTGTTAATATAGTTTGTCCAGCAATAAATTGTGTTTACATTAAGCATTAATTAAAGAAATTTTGTAATGATGCGTTACCATTATAATATTATTAATATTCTGACTATTTAACAATGTTTTTTAAAATAGTTAATTATGAAGTATTTATTGTCCTATTGGTTACAGTAGGAAATCAATATAGCTAGCTTATAAAAATTCTTTTTTGATTTGTAGTGATAGAAAAATGTTTTAGGTTTGCAAGGTGTTTATTAATCTAATTACATATAATGCAGGCAAAAATTAAAGCTTTTGTAGACAGTATAAAAAATAGAAACAGCAATGAACCGGAATTTATTCAAGCCGTTACTGAAGTTGCTGAGGCCGTTATCCCCTTTATCGAAAATCATCCAAAGTATAATCATTCCATGCTTCTTGAGCGTATGGTTGAACCTGAACGGGTAATCATGTTTCGCGTTCCTTGGTTAAACGACGCTGGAAATATTGAGGTAAACAGAGGTTTTCGCATAGAGATGAATAGTGCCATTGGGCCATTCAAAGGTGGGCTTCGCTTCCATCCCTCTGTGAATTTAGGAATCCTCAAATTTTTAGCATTTGAACAAGTATTTAAGAACAGCTTAACAACCCTTCCAATGGGAGGTGGTAAAGGCGGTGCTGATTTCAATCCAAAAGGAAAATCTGATAATGAGGTGATGCGTTTTTGTCAAAGTTTTATGTCAGAATTATTTCGTCATATTGGACCAAATACTGATGTTCCCGCTGGAGATATTGGCGTGGGTGGTCGTGAAATAGGTTTTATGTTTGGACAATACAAACGTTTGAGAAATGAATTTACTGGAGTACTTACCGGTAAAGGTATAAGCTGGGGAGGTTCTCTAATTCGCCCAGAAGCTACTGGTTATGGTAACGTCTATTTTGCGAATCAAATGCTTAAGACAAAGAACGAGAGTTTTAAAGGAAAAACCGTCGTAATTTCTGGTTCTGGCAATGTAGCTCAATATGCCTGTGAAAAAGTCATAGAATTAGGAGGTAAAGTAGTTGCTATGTCAGATTCCTCAGGTCATATTTATGATGCTGAAGGAATTGATAAAGAAAAACTAACTTTTTTAATGCATCTTAAAAATATTAAAAGAGGACGAATTAAAGAATATGCAGATTATTATTGTTGCGAATTTCACAAAGGCCAAAGACCTTGGTCCATTGCTTGTGATATAGCACTCCCCTGTGCTACTCAAAATGAGTTGAATGCCGAGGAAGCTAAATTACTGGTTGACCAAGGTTGTATATGTGTGAGTGAAGGAGCCAACATGCCAACAACTCCGGAAGCGGTTGAGGTCTTTGCAGTAAACAAGATATTGTTTGCTCCTGGTAAAGCTTCTAATGCTGGTGGGGTAGCAGTTTCTGGTCTCGAAATGTCTCAAAATTCACTTCGTTACAATTGGACAAGGAAAGAGGTTGATGTCAAATTACATGCCATCATAGTAGATATCCACAGAGCCTGCGTTTCATATGGATCGGATGAAAATGGTAATGTAGACTATGTAAAAGGAGCAAATATTGCCGGTTTTGTCAAGGTAGCAGATGCTATGTTAGATCAAGGCGTTGTTTAAATCTTCTATTTCATTTGAATTTAAAAAAAGCTTCCTAAAGGGAGCTTTTTTTAATTTAACACAATAAGATTAATCAATCAAAATAGTATGTTTACCTTTGTGTAAACTTATTTGTTGCTTATAAATTTAACACAATAATTTTTTAATATGTACCCAAATTATATAGATTATTTGCAGTCTAAACTTGACGATATAAAGTCCTCAGGGCTTTATAAAAAAGAACGTATTATAGTTACACCTCAGGGTGGAGATATTCAGGTAAGTACAGGTGATAATGTTATTAATTTTTGTTCAAATAATTATTTAGGATTATCTTCTCATAAAGATGTTATTCAAGCTTCAAAAAATGCTTTAGATACTCATGGTTATGGTATGTCATCGGTTCGTTTTATTTGTGGAACACAAGATATTCACAAAGAATTAGAGGGCAAGATTTCTTCTTTTTTAGGGATGGAAGATACCATTCTTTATGCAGCTGCTTTCGATGCTAATGGAGGATTATTTGAGCCTCTTTTTACTGCAGAAGATGCTATCATTTCAGATGAACTTAATCATGCGTCAATTATTGATGGTGTTCGTTTGTGCAAAGCACAGCGTTTTCGTTATAGAAATAGCGATATGAAAGATTTAGAAGTTCAACTACAGAATTCCAAATCTGCTCGATATCGGATTATTGTCACTGATGGTGTTTTTTCTATGGACGGATACATAGCTAAACTAGACGCTATTTGCGATTTGGCAGACAAATATAATGCACTTGTTATGGTTGATGATTGCCATGCTACGGGTTTTGTTGGAAAAACAGGGAGAGGGACTCACGAGCACTGTGGTGTTATGGGACGTGTAGATATTATTACAGGTACTCTAGGCAAAGCTCTTGGTGGTGCTATGGGTGGGTTTACCTCGGCCAAAAAGGAAGTGATTGATGTTTTAAGGCAGCTTTCACGACCCTATTTATTTTCCAATTCATTAGCCCCATCTATTGTAGGCTCCTCAAATAAAGTTTTGGATTTATTGTCTAAATCCACTCAATTAAGAGATAAGTTAGAATCAAACGCCAAGCAATTTAGGGCCGGAATGCAAGCAGCTGGATTTGATCTGCGTTCGGGTGATCATGCAATTATTCCTGTTATGCTTTATGATGCAGAATTATCCCAAAGATTTTCTGATCGCTTGTTGGAAGAAGGAATTTATGTGATTGGATTTTTCTATCCAGTGGTTCCAAGGAATTTAGCTCGTATTCGCGTACAGATTTCCGCAGCACACGAATCTGAACACATCGAGAAGGCAATTGCCGCTTTTACTAAAGTAGGGAAAGAATTAGGTGTGTTAAAACCCTAAAATTATATGACTTTTGTCGAGTTTTGGAAGGTTTGAAATAGTAGTAAAGAGTTTTGATTGAGGCCCCTTGTATGGTTTTGTATTCATCTAATGCATCGTGTGGAAAAATAAATTCTTATCAGGTTTCTATTTGTCGAAAAAATATCTAACTTTGCCCACCGTTTTTATGGACATATTTTGTTTATAATCAATGAAATTAATTAACCTAAATCAGTAACAAGGTGAATACATTAAGCTACAAAACTGTTTCAGCAAACGCGCAAACCGTTCACAAAGAATGGTTGATGGTTGATGCTGAAGGGCAGTCATTGGGGCGTTTGGCATCCAGAGTTGCATTTCTAATTCGCGGAAAACACAAGCCTAGTTTTACTCCTCATGTAGATTGTGGAGACAATGTGATTGTAATCAACTGCGAAAAAGTTCAGCTCACAGGTAAAAAGTGGGAAGCCAAAGAATACATTCGACACACAGGTTATCCTGGTGGACAACGTAGCGCTACAGCAAGAGAAGTGTTTGAGAAAGACCCGACCCGTTTAGTTACAAAAGCGGTTTATGGTATGCTTCCAAAAAACAAATTAGGGGCTCAACTGAATCGTAATTTACGTGTTTTTGTCGGCGATGTACACGGATTAGATGCTCAAAAGCCAAAACAAATCAACTTAAAAGATATCAAATAAGATGGAAGTTGTTCACACAATCGGTAGAAGAAAAAAAGCGATAGCTCGTGTTTACCTTACAGACGGTAAAGGTGCAGTTACAATTAACGGTAGAGATGTAAAAGATTACTTCTCTACAGCGACGTTACAATACAAACTTGAGCAAGCACAAGTTTTGGCCGGTGTTGAGGGGATCTATGACATTAATGTAAATGTTGATGGCGGTGGAATTACTGGCCAGGCAGAAGCAATTCGATTAGGAATTTCTCGAGCCTTGATTAAAATTGATCCTGATCACAGATTGGCACTTAAGCCACATGGATTGCTTACTCGTGACCCTAGAATGGTAGAACGTAAAAAGCCCGGTCAGAAGAAAGCTCGTAAGAAATTCCAGTTCTCTAAACGTTAATATTGGTTTAGTATCTAAATTGCTAAGACTGCTGAGGCATTACTTAGTAATTGCGAAAAAACGTAAAAAGAAAGTAAACAAAAAACACACATGACTAAAGTTACAGAACTTTTAGATGCAGGAGTTCATTTTGGACACCTCACAAGAAAATGGAATCCCAACATGGCTCCCTATATTTTTATGGAGAGAAATGGAATCCACATTATTGATTTGAACAAAACAAAGGTCAAACTAGATGAGGCCGCCGAAGCGATGAAAAAAATTGCTCGTTCGGGAAGAAAAATCATGTATGTGGCTACAAAAAAGCAAGCTAAAGAGATAGTAGCCAAAGCTGCCCAAGATGTCAATATGCCATATATTACAGAGCGTTGGCCTGGCGGAATGTTAACAAACTTCGTTACAATCCGTAAGGCTGTCAAGAAAATGTCTTCCATTGATAAAATGAAAGCTGATGGTACATTCTTGGTTCTTTCTAAGAGAGAGCGACTTCAAATTGATCGTCAAAGAGCCAAGTTGGAAAAGAATTTAGGTTCTATCTCTGAAATGTCCCGTTTGCCTGCAGCTCTATTTGTTGTAGATGTTAAGCGTGAGGCAATTGCAATAGCTGAAGCTAGGAAATTAAGTATTCCGACTTTTGCAATAGTAGATACTAACTCAGATCCAGAATTAGTCAACTTTCCTATTCCTGCAAATGACGATGCTTCTAAATCAATAACCATCATTATTGATGCATTGAATGCTGGTGTAACCCGAGGTTTATCCGAAAGAAAGAAGGAAAAAGATCTTCAAGCGGCTGCAAAGAAAGACTCAGAAAATCAAGTTGCTAGTAAGGATCAAGTTGAAGATAGGGTGGAATTAAAAGCAGAAGAAAAAGTTAAAGTTGATGCGAAATCGGAACCTGAATTTAAGGTCAATGAAGAAATCGTTGCGAAGAAAAAAGTAGCTAAAAAAAGAATAGTTAAAAAATCTGCTTTAGATACTAAGTCTTCTCCAGATAACAATTCTGAAAAAGTTTAATATTCATAGAAGAACAGATTTTATCTAGTTCATCCACTAATCTTTATGTCCTGTAATTATGAAAATTACCGCCGCAGAAGTAAATAATCTTAGAAAGCAAACGGGTGCCGGAATGATGGATTGCAAGAAAGCTCTTGTTCAATCTGAAGGTAACTTTGATGCAGCAGTAGATATTCTTAGAAAAAAAGGTCAGAAGATTGCAGCTAAACGAGCTGATCGAGATGCATCTGAAGGAGTTTCCTTGACTAAAATTAATAATGATAATACAATTGGCATTGCATTAGTGCTTGCCTGTGAAACTGATTTTGTTGCTATCAATGAATCCTTCAAATCACTTGCTACTGATTTTGCCGATATCGCTCTTTCTCAACCTAGTAAAGAAGAATTTTTAAAGGCAAATTTTCGAGGAATGACAGTTGCTGAAAAGCTAATAGAACAATCCGGAGTCATCGGTGAAAAAATTGAAATAAAAGAATTTGAGCGCGTAGAGGCTAAATATGTTGGTTCATATACTCATGGATCCAAGATTGCTGTTCTGGTTGGATTAAATCAAGTAGTAGAAAATGTTGATGAACTGGCTAAGGACTTGTCTATGCAAGTTGCTTCTATGGGAGCAACAACATTATCGTTCAAAGATTTTGACCCAGATTTTGTTGCATCAGAAACTGAAGCGAGAATTGCAGTCATCGAAAAAGAAAATATTGAGCTAGCTCGTCTCGGTAAAGTATTAAAAAATGTACCCAAGTACATATCAATGCTTCAATTAACAGACGAAGTATTAGCAAAAGCAAAATCTGATATTGAGGCTCAACTCTCTTCTGAAGGAAAGCCAGAGAAAATATGGGATAAAATTGTTCCTGGAAAACTTTCTCGCTTTGTCTCAGACAACACTACCTTAGATCAAGAAATGTGTCTACTTGACCAAGATTTTATTAAAGATGAAAATAAAAATGTTGCAAAATACATTTCTACTTTCGGAAATCTTTCAGTTTCAAGCTTTAAAAGAGTGGCATTAGGATAGTTTTGTAAATATATTGAGCGAAAAAAACACCCGAATCGGGTGTTTTTTTGTGTTCATAAATTATCAAGAACTACATTTTTTCTTAATCTGATTTATTTATCTTTGAAACATAATTGTAGATTATGAAATACAAAAGGATACTTCTAAAGTTGAGTGGTGAAGCCCTTATGGGAGAAAGAGAATACGGTATTTCTCCCGATAAAATTTCTGAATATGCTAAAGAAATCCAAAAGGTTGTTGAGCATGGTTGCCAGATTGCTGTTGTAATTGGTGGAGGAAATATTTTTCGGGGAGTACAAGCTGCAAATAGTGGAATGGATCGCGTGCAAGGCGATTATATGGGTATGCTAGCCACCGTGATTAATGGCTTGGCTTTACAGTCTGCCTTGGAGCATATTAATGTCAAAACACGTTTGATGTCTGCATTAAAAATGGACGAAGTAGCAGAACCTTTTATTAGAAGAAGAGCGATTCGACACATTCAAAAAGGACGAGTCGTTATTTTTTCAGCAGGTACAGGGAACCCTTATTTTACTACCGATACAGCCGCTACATTACGCGCAATAGAAATAGAAGCTGATGTGATTTTAAAAGGGACTCGAGTAGATGGGATTTATACCGCCGATCCAGAGAAAGACCCAAATGCTACAAAATATGATTCGATTACATTTGATGAGGTATACAGTAAAGGTCTTAATATTATGGATATGACTGCATTTACTTTATGTAATGAAAATAAATTACCCATCTTGGTGTTTAATATGAATATACCAGGAAATCTTCTAGATGTGGTCAATGGAAATGAGGTAGGTACCTTGGTAGATTTTAATAAATAACAATGAACGAAGACTTACAATTTATCCTAGAATCTGCCAATGAAAGTATGGGCAAATCAATCAGTCATTTTGAAGTAGAATTATTGAAGATTCGCGCAGGAAGAGCGAATCCAAAGATGCTTTCTGGTGTTATGGTTGATTATTATGGAACCATGACTGCCCTATCTCAAGTAGCTAATGTAGGTACTCCAGATGCTAGAACACTTACCGTACAGCCATGGGAGAAAGCTATGTTGGTAGAATTAAATAAGGCTATTATCAACTCCAATATTGGCTTTAGTCCAATGGATAACGGTGAAATGTTAATCATTAATATTCCCCCTTTAACAGAAGAACGTCGGATTGATTTAGTGAAGCGCTCGAAAGCTGAAGCCGAAAATTGTAAAATATCCATTCGAAGTGCAAGAAAAGATGCCAATGACGAGGTGAAAAATCTTGGAAAGGAAGGGTTAGCTGAGGACATAGTCAAAGATGCTGAGATATCTATTCAAAAACTAACCAACAATTTCAT
>TARA_B110000444_G_scaffold97089_1_pt1 | contig 29603 bp, 40 predicted proteins | sample TARA_B110000444 | Tara Oceans TARA_B110000444 (sample SAMEA4398370) | marine metagenome | biome: Polar Biome; feature: [SRF] surface water layer (ENVO:00010504); material: water (ENVO:00002006), including particulate matter (ENVO:01000060) such as... | depth 5 m | reverse complement strand
AATGTATTCGTATGTCATAATTATTTAAACCAGTTTGGTGTTTCGCGATTAGTCCACACCATTTTGAATCTGTCTTGTTTTGTTTTATAAAATGCTTGATACGATTTGACAGGATCGTCGAACATGCATTCAGGGTTTGATTTCATAGCTAATGGGAATTTGGTTTTTTTAGAATCAGCAATGTTTGCCGGACCCCAGTAAAGTTCGTCTCGGAGCAATTCATCAGTCTTATGGACTCTGCCATATCTGTACTTATACTCGTCACAGAGAGCATTGAATAACTTCCAATGCCAGCGATAGTTTTGAATGGTTTCCATTGTCCATACAGTACATGGGTGGTATTTGTGAACTGCTTTGTAAAGAATATTTTCGCGTTCGTCAGGTAAAACGTAATACTGCTGCATTGTTTTACCTGAACTTGACGGTCTACGTTCTGCTTTTCCATCGCACATACGATGAGCAGTTGATAGCATTTGCGCAGACTCAATAATCATTTTTACGACATGTTTGTCGCAATGCTGTTGAGCTGCTGCGGTTGGATTATTATCTAGAACAAATACGTTCATTAGAAACATATTATAGCACAAAAAGAACGAATTGTACACTACAAAATACCAATACTCTTTCTACAAAATTTCAGGGAAACAAGCCTCAACCAGACTTTTAGTGATTTTTGAGTATTTCTTGTTTTTGAGAGTTGTGATGGTACCATCCTTTGCTGCGCACAAAATATGCGCATCTTCCTCGCAGATGCTCTCAAGGATCGAAATAAAAATCTTTTCCTTTCTGACTTGCGAACTTTTGCTGCTTTTGAGACAATAAACAATAGGTGCGAATACCTTCGTCATTCCCGTTGGTTCGCGACCTTCCGGGCAAGCTTCAAATGGTGGTTTTCCGTATGGAAGAGACAACTCGATACTGTTGTTATAGCAGAGTTGTAGTATTGTTTTGACTTGTTTAAACGCGTTTTCTTTTAAATAGGCGATCCGATCATCTCGGGTTTCCAATTTGCACGTTTCTTCCAGTACTTCATGAATATATTTTTGCATAATGTTTAAGCGTTAGAAGGAAGAAAGTCCGAAACAGCGTTGATTAACAGATTACACCGTTTCTCAATCAAATATGTCAAGACATTTCCTTTTTCTTTTTTTACTTCTGTGTTATATTTATCCACAATAGAAGCGGTAATATCTTCAGGAATACAGTCAAGGTCAATAACTGTTTTGTTTCTGCAAAAATTGCGGTATGCTTCATGGCCCATATCATCCATAAGTTTTTCACTCTCATACCACGACTGAATCTTTTTAGCGCGCATTGGCTTTTGCCGAATACCATCGGTAAATGACTCGTCGCAACTAAGAATATTGGGGACACCATCACCCGAATCACCACGGCAAATATGCTCAAACTTGTAAAACGCAGGATCGTCGACACCGACGAAATCCCGCTTCATTGGACTGAATTGCTTGACATTCGAATACCTTTGCAATTGGAAGAAATCCTTATCAGAGGAAACGATCATGACATCTTCGTGATTGCCGAACTCTTGAGTAGTTTTGACAAGCGTCGCGATCACGTCATCTGCTTCTGCACGATTGCTATGAACCACAGGATAGTTCATATTCTCTGCGATCTCATCACGGACTGTGTTTATGAGATTAAAGAAATGACCCCAGTCAAGTGGTGATTCATCACGGTTTGATTTGCGTTTAGCTTTATACTGTGGGTATGCTTCCTTTCTCCATGAAGATTGGTCACACGCAAGTATCATTTGGCCGTATTTGCCTCGAAACTTGAGATTAAATCGCCGGAGCGAATTTAGAATCATGTGCCGAATAAGGCCTTCTTCAATTTCTTCTGGGCGATCTTGGGAAAAGATCGATGCGATGGCGATTCCGCTATAGTCTACAATAATCATAATATCTCTTATTTGTGGTTACAGTAGTAATTATACCCTAATTTTTAGCCAGTGTACATACTATTTTTTCTTTAAGACGTGATTTCGATGGATTTTGCCGCCAATAAACGCATTATAGTACTCTTCTGGCTTAAAAAGCACTTCTCTGTCAATTTGCTCTTTCATTTCAAAGTACGTCATTTGACCTGGAGAAACGCACAATTTAAGTATGGTTCTTTTAAATCTGTTAGGCCCAAACTCCTCTACCAGTGTTTTTACTTCTTCGTTCGAACCGTGATACTTTTGCCAATCCGACTCTTTTAGTGATCTTCTTTTGTTTTTTCGGCCCTTAAGAGGAGGTCTGGTAACCTTTGACCAAAACTTTTTCTTTCCGATATACTTCATTTTATTATGAGTATCGGTAATTTCATACACAAATCCATGGTATGATTCCATCATCTCAGAGGTAAATTCCTCTCCATTATAAATCCACATGAATTTATTTATTCAATCCATGTTCCATTCGACTTTCTTTTTATCTCAAGTTTTGTAAAGTCCTTTTCTCTGCTTTGGCCGTCATACACCCACGCATATCCTTTTTCAACCATTACTTCGTTTAAAGAAGTGCTAAATTCATCTGTGTATAACCAACCTAAAATGCGGCCGTACTTACCTTCCTTTTCAGTTCTAATAACAACGTTATCGCAATATTCGATATGCTCTTTGAGCCAAGACTTTGCTTCTAATCCCAGCTTCTTTTCATAAAGATCTCGTGTGCGCGATTCAGGTGCATCAATTCCGGCAATCCGAACGCGTTCTTTTTTAGTTAAACCAAATCCTAGGTCGATAATAACGTCAACAGTGTCTCCGTCAACCACCTTCGTGATTTGTTTAATTTTATATGTGTACATTAGTCTTCTTCAAATAAATCTTCTTCCACACAAATATGGCTTGACCCACAAAAAGGGCAGTATTCAGGAACTACTGGATCCCCGTAATCGTCTTCTAAATCGTCATTCCACAAAATAAAATATTCTGCAGAGCAACTTTGGCAAGTAACTTGTTCTTTTGTCATGATTCGCATGTGGTGCATTCGTTTAGAGAGCGCGCAAGCTCTTGAGCAGGATTTGCACTACGCTGGTAATACAGCGACTTAATACCATTCTCCCAGGCCCAAACAAGTAGTTCGTTAACTTCTTTAGGTTTTGTTGAGGGTGGAACCATCATGTTGATAGACTGCCCTTGGTCAATGTATTTTTGCCGTTGTGCTGCTTGAATAAGAATTTCTTTCTGAGATATTTCACCGAAGTTTTTAAATACTTCTTTTTCGTGGTCAGAGAGGAATTTCAAATGTTGTACTGAACCACCTTTTTCTAATATGCTTCTCCAAGTAGCATTATCATTTTTATCGTAGCTAATTAGAACCTTCGTGAGCTCTGGGTTTTTGTAGGTAAACTTACCTTTAGCAAGATCTTTTGTAAAGTAATTGCTATTAAGAGGTTCAATCGAAGGACTAATTTGACCTAGAATAAACGAGCTGCTCGTGGTAGGAGCAATAGCTACTAAGCAGCTATTGCGTAAACCATAACCTTCCATAAGAGATGGTACACCATATTCAATAGCCATTTCTTTAGAAGCCGCAATTGTCCTTTCTTGAATAGTCTTAAAAATAAGAGAGTTTTGGAGCTTAGCTTCCATGGATTCAAAAGCAATACTTTCTTGCTGCAAATATGAATGCCATCCTAGTACGCCTATACCAAGAGCTCTTTGAGTCATAGCAAACTTGTGTGGTGATTCTAAATTTTTAACTCCACGAGTCTTATTGATGAACTCAGTCATAACAGCATCAAGGAACTGCGTCAACGTTTCAATAGCATCGGTTTCAACAATCTCTGACCACTTAGCAAGATTGAGTGAAGATAGATCGCACACAAATGATTCATCTTCTTCCGCAGATAAAAAGATTTCAGTACACAAATTTGAAGCATGAATACGTTTGTCTTTATCTTTGTAAACTTGCGGTGCACCATTATTAGCGTTATCAGAAAAGAATATGTAAGGATAACCAGACTCATAACGCTTCTTAATAACCTTACCCCAGATAGATCTTTTCTTTTTGTCTCCTGCGATCATTTCTTTCATCCATTCGTCACTAATAGTAACACCAATGGAAAGATCTTGGATAGAATTTCCTTCACCTCTAATTCCTAAAAACTCTTCGATATCACCGTGGTCGATTGGTAAATAAGCCGCAAATGATCCTCGTCGTACGTTACTTTGTGAAATGTAATTTGTTAAAGAATCAAATACTGTTAACTGGTGATGAACTCCGGTTGCGCTCCCTCCGCTAGAGATTTCTGCACCTCTGCAACGTACATCGCCGAAATATGCAGAAGTTCCTCCACCTACTTTAGACATCGTACCAACTTCTGCCATCTTTCCAAGGATTTTTTCCATATCATCTGGAATGTATGACCCAAAACACGATATAGGTAATCCTCGATCTCGGCCGAAGTTTGACCATATAGGAGAAGATAAGGAATAGAATCCTTTGTGCATATAATCGATAAACTTTTCTGCCCAAATATCGTTACCAAGATATTCTTGGGCCTTATTTGCAATGTCAATAATGCGCTGTTCTGGATTTTCACCTGGAAGTAAGTAGCCTCTTTCAAGGAACTGCCGACTATCTTTGTTTAACCAATAAATGTCATTCATAATATTATAATACCAAAATTTAAAATCAAAAGAGATCGTCCTCGTCAAAAGACTGGCTTTTCTTTGAATACTCAACAGGCCGTGAGTGGAAAAAATCAGTCATATTATTACCAAGTAGCTCCTCATCGAACCACATTGTTGATTCCAGAATAGTCTCGTCCACTTCAAAAACTGGTTTAAAGCCAATTTGTTCTAAAGATGAGTTAATACGATTCTTAATAAATTCTTTAAGAATGGAAGCATTTAAACCAGGCTCATCCATTCCGTTAATCATCCAATCGACTATTTTGCTTTCGGCGGTAAATGCGTCTGCTGCTTCTCCTCTGATTCTTTCTTCGAGGTCTTTATCAAACAATTCGGGACTTTCTTCACGGATCGTATTAATGATTTTCATACCAACCAGAGCGTGAATATTTTCCTCGTTTCGTGTGTATTTAACTTGCTGATCAGTATCTTTAAGAACATTTTTATAACGAGCAAACCAGTTAATAACATAAAACTGAGAGAAAAGGGAAACGTTTTCGACAAACAATGTAAACAGCGTAAGTGCATACAAATACTGTTTCTTAGAGCTCTTATAAAATTTGTGGGTATACTTGCGTAAATAGGTTACGCGGCCTTGAATAAACTCAAGTTTGAGATTTTCTTCAAACACGTCTTCCATATCAAGAACCGTTAAAAGTCTTTCATACGCGTTATTATGAATCACTTCAGTATTAGCCATTACATAGCCTAAGTCTTGAAGCGCTGGATGAGGAAGGTTCTCTCCTAGTTTAGCCCAAAAAGTCTTTACTGCGACTTCGATTTGGCCAACGGCTGAGAGTGTTCGGACAATAATTTCTCTTTGTTGATCGTCAAGTTCGGTTTTAAATTGTTGAACGTCAGACGTGAATGAGAATTCTTTATCAGTCCAGAATCCATTATGCATGGATTCAATGAACTGTTCTGTCCACGGGTATAGATTAGGTTTGCGGGATTGTTGTTCTTCGAATATCGACATGGTGTGCTTGGTAGTTAGATTATACTACAAATGCACGCACAAGTAAACACAATTTTACTTGTAGGCACAATAATAGCTATTTACACGAACAGCGAAATAGCTATTGTTTACTTTGCGTGATACAGTGCACGCATAGCACCATTCTCCGAGTTACGGAGCACAATTACAGCATCTTTATTTTTGTTGTAATAACTGACGATATTTTTTTCGTCTTCATTAATGAACTTAGACCAACGTTCATAACGGGTACGCCCCCTTTGAAAGCGTGAAAATGTTTCCGTAGAAACATCAAAAATTCTATATTTGCGCTTTTGCTCAGCGCCTAACGGTTTTGGATTAACTGCTACTGCAGCAGTGGTCATGTTTTCGGTTTTCATCGTGTTATATCTTCCTGAGTAATGTAGATTGTTTGCTGCGTTTTCTTATGTTTGGCTTCGAACACAGCATGACCCAGAATAGTACCATGCTGCAGGGTTTCCGTTATTTCAACCAAAGAACCTTTTAATGCGAGGATGTCGCCTGTTTTTGGTAATGCTATATCACGGACTAGTGCATATTTTCCTTTTTCTATTTTTTTATCATCGGTCAAATACCATTCATTTAACTCAGGTTTATATTCCGATAGATCTACATCATGCGCCTCTTTAAGTATTTTAATTAGTTTTTTATCACTAATCCCTGTATTTTCCTTAATGAGATATAACGCCGCGGCATAGCGGGCGATCGTGCTTTTTCCAAGAGGGATTTTTCCGAGAAGGCGGCGAATATTAAAAACTAATTTATGAAAAACAGTGTATCCAGATTTTTCTTCTTTTGTTTCAGGCTTTTTAAGACGTACACCATTTTCGTCAACCACGCCTGTTTTAAATGCTGCAGTTTTTTCCCACGGCATTGTCAGCAAGCGAAGAAATCGTAATGCGTAAAAAAAGTCTGGTCCTCTAAGTAATCCCATAGTTATATTTGTTTTAGTTTGGCTGCTATAGTTAAATCAATATTTATATCCCGATATGTATTTCTTTGGATGTAATTTAAATAAATCATAAATGTTTTTAGAGCAGGCCACAGATCTTCGTCAACCCTAAAAAAGAGCATCCGAGTTGCGGCGTGGATTTTAAACACGTTATAAATTAAAATTATATGATTTAGTATTAGCTTTTCTTGTAGTTTTCCGTTTTGGCGGTATCTTCTAAGTAATCTCACAATATACTTAAATTTTGCGAGATCGTGATAAAACTCATCTGTAGATAAACAGGCAGGATTATCATAATGTTTCGCTGCGAATAGTTCAAAGTTTTCATTATTTAATTCATCAAATAACTTCATATAGAGTTATTTATTAATCCCAACCTACTGCTCTTTTCCTCTTAGGGCGGAAGAAACTTTTAGGATATTGGGAGGGCTCATTCCAACACTCATGAGTGCCTTATTAATGTCTTCCCACTTAAAGTTTGCACCGTTTCTGGCAGCCTTCTTGCGATCGAGGCTGTTAACAGCTTCATCCACACTTGCCTCTCCGACCTGTTTGGAAAAACCTAAATTTTTGTAGTCATATTCGATATCTTCCCAAATACTATGGATTTCACCAATGGCTTTTTCCATATTCTTAAAGTCCGCATCGTACTTTCCGCCGAGTGATTTATTAACACCCTTATTTAAGTTTGATCCAACTTTAAGGGAGGCCCCAAGGCTGTATATTTGCTTTTGCGCCGTTTTTGCGCCTAAACTCATTTTAGCTTCGCAGAGGTCAGCGCTTGCTTCATTAACAGGAGGTTCATGACCCCAGCCTAAAGCCTTCAATCTTTCATGGTCTTCAGGCTTTTCGGCTCTTTCCTTTTCTCCTGTTTCTGGATCGTACATCCAGTGAGGTTCAAACTCATCGGATTGTGTTTTTGCTTCATTAACCTGAGACTCAGATTTTACTTTATCCTTTCAACCATTAGCTTCTTCAATAAAACCTGCAAGGAATCCGTCATCCTCCCAACCCTTAGGATCTTTCAAAATACCTTCTAGGTCTTTCTTTTTACCAGTAAGTCTAACCAACGGCATTCCACCGCCGGGGCCTTTCATTGTTAGGACCTTTCCTTTAATTTTATACTTTCTAAGAAGCTTTTCAAATTCACGCGATCTGGGATCGGCAGTATCAACATCAATAAATGCTTCTTCAAGATCGGCTGATTCACCAAGAATCTTCTTAGCTACATCTACATCCATTTCAGTAGGGAATTTCTTACCGTCAAATTCGAATTCGTCATCACCCGCAACTGCAGCTTTTGCGGCAGCTTTAGTAAATTCATTCGCTTCTTCGATATCTTTTTCTTCAAGTGGTGTAGAGCCCCTGCGCTTATCCTTATCGATCGAATGTAGATCAATAAAGTCGTCGTGAGACTTACTTGGTTTGCGCGATGGAATATCTTTAGCATTTTCCAATACTGCATTTACAGCACTTGCGATGCTTTTAGTTTCTTTGTCTTGTAGATTCATTGTAGTGTTATTTATAATAATAAGATGTTTGTTAAGGCTTTTCCTTTAATTTCGCGAGTCTTTCTGCTTCAGCTTTTTTGATTTTAGGTATAAGTTTCTTTGCGATTTTTTTAATTACCGCTTTTTTCTTTTCAACCTTTTTATCTAATTGCCCTTTAGCTGCCATTGACATTGAATTATAATCAGTTCCTTTAGCAATTTTTTTGCGTATAACATCAGTTGCCTGTTTAATAGCGCGTTTTTTTAGCTGCTCCGGGGAAGCTTTTTTCCTCATAGCGAGCTTTCTTTTCATCATGATTTTAGGCATCATGCGTTTCATAGCACGGCTTCTCGCGATTCTCTGTTGAGGAGTTAGTGCCTCTTTGAGGTATTCTTTAAATGACAACATTGCAATTATTATTTAATCTCCTCCTCCGCTTATAACCCACACAATTGCTGCGGCTGAAGCTGTTATAATTGATGTAACTGTTGTCCACACAACCGACTTAATTGTCTTTAACGTTACTGTGTTGTCATGCTGAGACTGTTCAACAAGCCTGAGTCTTTCATCTTGGTCAACCATTCTTTTTAAGATGACGTGCGTGGAATTATCTAAATTTACGATTTTTTCTTCAGCGCGTGCTAATGCAATCACTGCTTCAGACATTTTATCGATTTTACCTTCGATACGATCCAATCGCGTTTTGTTTATTTCGTTTGCGGGCATTTTGTTATAGTTAAGTATTAGCCACCAAACTCGTGGCCGGCAACTCTCTTCATCTGTTTTGTGAATTCTTCGAAATCTGGTTTTTTCTTATATAGCTTAATAGAAATTTCATCCCGGTCTTTACCCTTAATACGCCACTTATATCCCTTCTCCTCGTGTTCAGGCTTAGATGTTTTTACCACTCTTCGCTTAAAACCATCTTCCCATGTTTCGCTTTTACCAGGACCTTCTTTGAAGGTTGACTCTGCTTTGCTACGAACCTTATCCGCTAAATCCTTGTCTGCTCCACCCCACGTGCCTTTACCCTTCGTCACGAAGGAATTAACACGAGCAAAGGCCCACTGGTGAGGTGTCGCGCCAGGACGATGGCCTGATTTCCAAGCTGCCATACCACGATCAAACACTTTCTTTAAAATTCCATAAGGCATACCAGTTTCGTCTGCCTTTTTACGAAGACCTTTTATTTCTTTCTCTTCGATTTTTTTAGCTTCATACGAAACTTTTTTATAGGCTTTAACTAGCTCATCTGTTCCTTGCTCTAAAGCTTCGTCTTTACCGAATTTTTTGTGATAAGCCTTTGTATGCTTCGAAGGTTTTGTTTTAGCTCTTGCATCTCCTGGGGCAGGCTTATACGATCGAGGATCATCGTCAGACATTTTCGCCTGCTTGTTAAATTGCGCTGAACGTTTATCTTTGGTTGATTTAGATAGGTCTTTACCGTAGGCAGGTTTCAGCTTCTCAATAAAATGTTTTTTGGAATTTGAATCAACAATATAATTTGACTTTCTTTCAGCGATTGTGATCTCTTCTTCAGATTCGCTGAATGCTATATCCCCGACATTAAAGATTTCACCAGAAATATATTGTTCGCGTTTCTCTGAAAGACTGGGCAATTGGATATGCTTACGAAAAGTAACCATTTCTTTCAAACCCATTCTTTTGCGTAAAAGATTAAAGAGTGTCATATCTTCTCCATACTCTTTGGGTAGTCCTTTAGTAAATTCTTTAAAATTACCTTCTGCCGCGGCGGCTCTCATTTTAGAAGCGCTCATACCAGAAACATCTTTGGAATCAGCGTCTCGTTCTCCAGCAGAAACGATTTCAATACCATCTTTAAAGTCATAAAAGCCATGACGACCTTCAACGTCGTTATACTTCTTAAGAAGCTTATTGAAATCTGAAATTCTATCGGAGCCTACAACCATTTTAATCTTAGTAAACCCTTGGCCATGAAGAGCTGATGCGATATGCAACACAGTAATTGCCTTTTTATCTTCAATAATGTTTCGGCCGTGTTTTGGAAACATTTTGCGCATTACACGAATCTTTTCTTTATATGTAAGAGGATTCTTTTTTGGATCAGAAGAGTGTGACGCGTATATTCGGTACTGGTTACCCTTTGCAGTTTTTGCCACTTGGGCAATAAGCTTTCCGTGACCTGTTGTAGGCGGATTAAACCTCCCGAAGGTAAAGACTACCTCGTTTACCTTCTCCTCATTAAACTGTTTAAACGATTTGACCATTTTAATATTAGCACTGTTTTAACGCTCCCAACCTTTTATCACATCAGGTGAAAAATTATTTGTTGAGAATTCTAATCGATCGACCAGTTTCACCGCACCACTATTATCATTATCAATAGCAACAAATCCTTCGGATCCTGTCACTTTAAAACCATTACGGGTTCTAATAAAGGTGTCGATTTCTTTTAGACGATCTAATTTATTTATAATAATTAATTTAGCGTCTACAATAGCATTCATCAGCTGAAACATCATATCAAGGTTCTTTCTATTTTCCTTAGAAAAGAATTTCATTTCGTTTTCATTCTTCAGTGCTATATCTCGTTTGCCTTTATCACTTTTGCGCTTTTTGTACTCGGCCTTATGTTTTTTATCAAACCAAGCAATTAGATCATTTACGTGCTTCGAAGTGCTTTGAATCCGCTCTTTTTTACGGACAAGAGTATTGTTAAAAGTTTCGATCTTAGAAGCAAGACTCGGATTGTTTTCAAGTTCTTTAAGAGTAGTAGACTTAATCTTCTGAAATATTTTTCCAGCTTTTGAAAGCTGTTCAGTGACTTCATCAGTATCAACCTTTGTTAGCGTAGCAACTCCAGTCAAATCTTTTACTGGAAGATTAGCATCTTTACTCCACACTGAAGATTTACTTTTAAGTGAACGAATATCTACACCATAAGATGCGGTCATAGATTCAAATGTGTCACCTTTATAAGTTGTATGCCAAACTACTCCCAGATTAGCCTTTTTAATTGTCTTCGCTAAATCAGAGTTGGCAGGAACTGCATACACGAGGGTGTTAGGCTGAAATGTAATATACTTCTCACCGTCGATTGATTCCGCAGCAATATCACCCTTTGTAAACATAATATCTCCCTGAATAACGTTTTTAATACCAAGATCTTTAAGTTCATTGAATGCGATTACTAATTTGTCTGCTAAGTCTCCAGATGTGTCATCCCTGACATCCTTTTCTGATTTATATACTTTTGGTTCTTTGTTGAAAATACCTTTTTTCGCCACAAAAAACTTACCGTCTGATGGATCAATTCCGGCAAATACTGCTGGTGCGCCGTCCCATTTGACTGTTACATTTGTTGATACACCGTTCACCTTACCAGCAATCATGTCTCTCAATGACCGGAGTGCAAGAATAGCTTCTCGAGAACCTTTAACACCACCGTAAATGACCCTATCTTCGATATGAGTCATGTGCGTATTTTTACCGTCTTTAGATGCTTCAGTTATGTAATCGCTAAACGTTTTCATGCGGGATTCTTGTATTGAAATCTTGAGATCTGTTGACCCGCTTTTATAGAGGCGGTGATACTCCATTCTATTTATGCAAAAACAATCACCAACATTTAGTTCTTTGGGAACTGCATTGTCCATTTGAAATGACCACCCATGTCCTTCTAGTACTCTGATTTTGCGGTGCGTATCATCGCGATGCCATACTAATTCTGAAGATTCGACACCAGCTTTAAAGGTTCGAATCTTCATATCGTTTTTTATTGTATCTGTGTATGGTTTATTCATATTACCAAAAGAAATTGCCGCCGCCTTTTAAACCAAGCTCTGATGCGTATCTCGGAAGATTGCACGACCAATAGCCAGGTGTTGTTTTATCTTTTTTGGCTGCACAATTATGACGAGCAGCAAATGCCTTCCGGGCCGCGGGGTCGTTAATCTTTGCCTGAAGTCCGCTTTCAGCGTCACCGAATTGAACCTTAATTACGTTCCCTTTATCGTTCTTAACGTACACGTAGAATTTTTTATCACCACCACGTTTAGGTTCGTTGAGTTCAACTTCGCGGCCTTTATATTCTGCCTCATTAATCAAAGGATGATCAAGTGGAACTTCAACACCTTCGTACATTGCCAGTTCTCCGATATCAGTGGATAAAAGATACTGATCAAAGTCACTCAAATTAGTAGACTCATTAAGTGACCGGGCATATCTAAAGAGCTCATAATAGTTCTCGGAATGCGGCCGGAAGATATTCTCAGAAATCGGAATTCCGTTTTCCTGGTGAAAGTGAAATGCTGCTTTTGTTTGGTTCATTACTTCTCCTTTAGTACAATGTATGAACTAGAGTCGCTTGTTGAGCTTCCTGCATAGTTAATGATTTGGGTGATGAATTTGTTTGCCTTTACACCACCATTTGAGATGAGATTTAAAACGTATAAACCTCCTAATTTTCCATGAGCCCAAACAGCGGGAGCTTTCATACGTTTAAGCTCTTTGTTGACTGCGCTCTCAGTAATTTTCTTATCAAACACTTGTAGCATTTTAGTGAAAGAAGCAATTGCCTTTTTATCTCCTTTAGCAATTAACTGCGCTTCTTTTTTAATGGCAGATGTTTTAGGCAGCTGCTCTTTGTAAATCCTCTTTGCGGCATCAGTCATAACACCCCAAGAAGCTCCGCCACCTCTTGCACCCTTACCCTTAATCTCAACCTTATGAGAACCAAAAGCTGAATTGTCTCTGAGATCAAGTTGCCCGTCTTTGTGCGTAATATAATTAGCTTTAGTAGTATACCACTCTCCTCGCTTTAGCGCTTTAATGTGACCGCCAGTGAATTTGTAATCTTGCGTTTCTGGAGGGCGTTCAACGTTTTTTTCAACACCTGTTACACCTTTTGAAACTTTTTTCAACGAAATACCGACTAGTCTTTTTTGCAAATAGAGATCTAGGATATCGTCGTTCATTCCTTCGACTGTGGCTTTGGAAATTTCTTCAATTTTAAAATCGCTATCGGCAATCCAAATATCGCCAGGATTCCATTTATCATCCGGCAGTGGTTTAAAATCGTTATTTTTAAAGGCGGTATTCTTTACAGAGTATATCGCTTTCATCACTTTGTCATCGCGATGAAATGACATTCCCTTTTCGATGATTGAATTCTTAATAGCGTATTGTGCGCAAAGATAAGATGACATCTTCCAACTATCATCAATTGATAATACTTCCTTTATAGATGTTTTGCCAACGCTTACCTTTTTAAAAGCTTTAGTTAAAACTTTATCAGTAAACGATTCAATAGGCATTGCATGGCCAATATCAAGCATGGCGGCCATCCAGACGCATTGTGCTGATTCACCGATTGCTGTCGAAGCGGTTCCTCCACCAGCTCCAGATCCTCCACCAAATTCTGCTGTTTTAAACAGATCGGAAGAAGAAATTTCTTTACCTTTAGCACCGATTAGTTTAAAAGGTTTATTATCCTTTTTAAATTGCTCAATAGCGTCTAGACCAGCCTGGATATCAAGCACCAAAAACTCTCCAGCATTCTTTGCTAAGGCGAGAGGCTGTTGTTTACGTATTTTATTGGCAAGAATGTCGATTCTTGCCACACCCATATTCGGGCCGCCGGAAGCAGATTTCTTAAGCTCTGCCGGAGTGAGGCTGGTACCCTCGGTTAAAAAATTATAAAACGATTTTAGATTGAGCATTTCCCATTAAGTAAATTAAAGTATAATTCTATTTATAATAAAAAGCATTTTAATAAAACGCCCAATTCGATTTTTTCCACTTACTCTGCTCAAACCAACGAACAAAAAGGCCTCGTTCTCTCCCATGAGCTTCGATCTCCCATGGGAGATCATAGTAGTTAATTCTAGTCGTGTTTATTTCGGTGCCTTTCCATTTACAGTATTTATTCGATCTTGCAAGATCCTTTAATTCGCCTCGTGCGTACTGCTTAACATGAACCATTTCATGCGCTGTTGTTTCTAACATATCTTGCCGGGACTGCGACGAATCAACTCTAATCGTAAACTCGCGTGGGCGGCAACTGCTGTCTTCCCATATACAATCACCCGCCAAAGACTCTTTGCTCTTTAAATTGGCGATAAGGTGGATGTGTATGTTTACCTTATTCTTTAAACGCGGCAGGAGCATGTCGATCGCATATTCTGCGATTGAAATAACCATAGCCCTTTTGATTTTGCCTGATCCTGTAACCTTAACCATTCTGATTATTCATTTATTATAGCACAATCTTAGTAGCTTGTACAACACTTTTTCACATAACCGCGGTTTTAGGTGTTTTCAAGCCAGATCAGATTTTAAAGGCCGAAAAGTCGTTATTCGCGGTTGGGGCGGGTGCAATTTCATCGCTGAGCAGTGTTTGTGCACTGTCTTCGCAATCGAATAAGCGCATTTTTGCTCGGTCGATGCCTACGACAAATCTTTTATTTTGTGTAGGGTCATTGTAGCGATTCTTCAGCTGTTTAATCATAAGTTGATTCGAGGCTTCTAGCTGTTCAGTTGAAATCAGCGCGAGCATTAAATCAGCAGTAGCAGGAAGACCAAATGACTCTGATGTATCTGTCAGCTCTACATCAGTATTACCAAAACCTGAACGAGTGACTTGAGTAGCTGACCAAATTGGAACATCGTGCTCAACAGCTAAACCTCTAAGTTCTTCAGCAATTGCTTTGATAAGAGAATATGTATTAACAGAACCACCTAGGCCTTTGATTCTTGATGATCCCATGATGTTAAGATAATCAACATAAATGACGTCAGGCTTAAAGTTCTTCTTAAGCCTAAGCTCATCAAACAAAGCTCTAAAATGGCCGGTATGGGCTGTCGCTGTAGGATATTCTTTTACGATGAGTTTGCCTCTAGACTTCTCCTTGAGTTTGTTAACCTTGGTATCAAAAAGTTGTTTAGGCAACGTCTCAAGTTGATCAATCGGGACATCAAGTAGATTTGCATCGATGCGCTCAGCAATCCTTTCTTCTGCCATTTCGAGAGTAATGTATAATACGTTGAGTCCAGCGGCGAGATTGGCACTAGCAAAGTGACACATTGCCAAACTTTTTCCCACACCCGTACCTGCCAATATGATGTTGAGAGTTTTATTCGAAACACCACCTTTTGTAATGGTGTTAAGGAGCGATATGTCGAAAGGTATTTTATCTTCTTGAGCATGATAGAAATTGTATCTTTCTGTTGAGTTTTCAAAATAATCGTGGCCAACATTCGTATCAAAAGACACTTGAAGCGCCTTGGATAAGATTCCGGGGATAGCACCATCGGTTAGTTGTTTCTCCTTTCCATCGATGATGCTTATAGATTTAATGATTGCAAGATAGACCGCTCTATGCTTGCACCACTCCTCGGTAGAGTTCAGTAGCCATTCTCTGTCAACCTTCTCATTATTTTCCAAATCAAGTATGACATTGTGTATTTCATTGCTATTGGGCTTATTTATACAATCGGACTTTTGAAACTCAACATCTAACGCGGAAGACGTAGGCAATTTGTTATAATTGCCTAAAAACTGCAAAATAAGCTCATAAACAGGCTTATATTCGTTCTCGAAATATTCTGGTTTTAAGTGAGGCAGTGTCTGCCGGCAAAATTCTTCATCACTCGTTAGGTTCTTTAGTATCAGCTTCTGTAGATTCGTCATTTAGTTGGTCTTCGATTAGAGAGATGAGTATATCTCCCATAAAGTTTTTGAATGTTTTCGATTTCTCGAGTTTGGGTTTTTTCTTTCCTTTAGGAACTTCATTGATTGTAAAGTCAAACTTTACAATTGGGTCTTCTACCGTACCGTTGATTGCAACTTTACCGTAAGTGTATACTACACCAGTATAGGGGCCTTGTAAAACCTTTAATGAATACAATTCGCTATCACCTTTTTCAACAAATTGGATATACCGGTCAACATTTACTTTATTCGCTGGCATCTTTAACCTCCTCTGCTACCATTTCAACTGTACCAATCTTAAACTTCTTTTCAATAAAAGAAGCAAAGTCGGTTTTTTCAAATACAGGTGTCCAAAACGCCTTTTCAAGAGTTTGTTTTGCACGAACATTACCAGACAATTCTTCTTGACTTGCAGGATTCTTAGCTTGATACCAACCATTTTTAGGTTTGACTACATAACCGCCGTCTATTGCAACATTGAGTAGGCCAGACCATTTTTGAATTCCGCCTTCCCAATTAACTGAAATTGGGATTTTAGATTTTTCTTTTACAAATCGCGATTTTTCTACGTTAATCACGAAGTGATAACCTTTAACCTCAGTACCATCTTTATCCTGCTGACGGCCGATAATCCAAACATTATCAGCTGAATACATCACACCAGTTCCACCAGAAACAACTGCTTTAGGAAACATGCCCTGCTCCATGTATGTGTGATTAATAGCAAGAAGTGGAATATCTTTAATTGTAAGTGTAGGAGTGATCATGCGGAACAAACCCTTCAACGCTTTTGCGCGGGTCATATCAGCAACTGACTTCATGTTTTCAGCATCTTCAACTTCTTTTTTAGAAGCAATGTTGCCTACAGAGTCAATTACAATAATTACTTTATCTTTGCGCTCAATCTCGTTTAGCTGATGAACAATATCGAATTTTAGTTCTTCGATATTTGTGACGGGCGTGTGGAGAACACGCGATGGATCGATGCCGAAGGATTCAAAGTAAGATTGTGGAGATCCAAACTCTGAATCATAAAACATTAGAATTGCGTCGGCGTGCTTTTTAAGATACGCTGCTGCCATCAAAAGGGCAAATGATGTTTTAAAGTGCTTTGAGGGCCCGGCCAGAACTGTAAGTCCTGACGCAAGGCCTCCATCAATGGATCCTGATAAAGCAACGTTTATCATTGGTACTGGTGTTGCGGTTAGCTCTTTCTCAGAAAAAAGCTTTGATTCAGAAAGGATCGCGACTCCCGCCGACCGGGACGATTTTTTTAATTTATCTAAAAGTGACATGGTTTCTTAGTTGTGGATATATTATAGCATGAAACGCGACGCGTGTACAACACATAATCACACTTCATTACCTGTTTTAGTTTACTAAATAAGTTTTACACATTTCTGTGTACATTTGAACACTTAAATCGTTCATTTCTAGAACTTTTAAGTCTGACGGGTGGTATTTTAGTGTGTTGAATGATTTTACGAGGCCTAAACCGAGCATGGCTTTCTGCCTACCGCGGGGATGATCTTTTATCCCACACGAAGAAAAAACTTTATCGCGGTCAACGTGATCGTAATGAGATCCAGGTCGTACATAGTTTTCAACCCATCGAATGAAATCACAGCATACATCTTCTGCATTATATGGAACAGATCCTAAATCCTCGTAAATCATGTCCATCACAGAGTCTAAGGTTTTTTCATCTCTCTTTTTACCTTCGATTAAATACGAAATGCACTCTACTGCATTTGTTCCGTAATAAAAATGCGACTCTCGGTTTACGAACATTGGAAACCAATCTGCTAGGTCCGCTAAAAAGGCAGCGTATTGAAACTTGTATCTGCACAGCCCGTTTCGCTCATTCCACTCAAACATCCAATTTCCCATTTCTCTAAAGTCCCGCTTACCGCCGCTTTCTAACCAAGAGGCCATCTCATCGACAAGCCTTGGTACATATGTGGAAAGATAGTAATCACCACCTCTTTTGTAACCTTCCGGAGGTTTAGGAAACTTTGGAAACTGATAGCCAATTGAAGTGTAAAATGTTTTACGATAATGCGGAACCATTTTTGCCATTTCTTCAACAGTATCACACTGGTATAAATCAAACAACATTGTATTGTGATACCCTGAAGGAATTGTTCCATAGTTAATAGCAGAACCAGTAACCCGGTGAAGAAGAAAAACGTATAACCATTCTCTAAGACCGTACACGTCTTTGCGGCTATTCCATTTCTCGATCATGTACTTACGCTTTTTGTCAGCGTGGCCAGCATTAATCTTATCGTGATACGGATGTTCCTCTGATTCGCCATAGAAAGCGTCATTGACAATCTGTGAGAAACCCGCGAGCTTTCTTTCAACAACATCGTAAAGCTGCACGCTGTTCATTAAGTCATCACTTGTTGAACCCTCATAGTCGTTCCAGCCTAAGTTAGTTTTAGCTTGTTGATCTTCAGCTAGTTTATAGTAACGCTTAAACTCCTCGTAATATTTAGTTGTTTTCATTTTTAGGCCAGTCTTTGTAACTTTCAATTGCATCACACATTGTTTCATCCTCTAAAACAGGTTCCGCGCCTACATTCCAAAACAGAATGTCCTTATCTGAGTTCTTTGGAATGTACTTCCAAACTTTGCCATCATACGTATCTATAGTCGGAAACGGCGGTAGATTTTTTGGCTTCTCTGAAGCAGTAAACGCAAGAGCTTCAGAAATAGGTTCTGCTCTTCCAAGTTCGCCTGCTTTCATATTTCGTGATACACACACGGATGTAAATTTAGTTTTAGGCCAAGTGATTTGAAGGGCTCTTGTGAGTACCCCTGTAGATGTTGCGCAATACACTTCGTCCGGTGGAGTAATACGAGAAGCTGATTTGACAATTCCTGCGGTTACCATTTCATGCTTTAAACCCAATGGAACAAAAAACGCGTTATCACGCTGATCCGCCCATTTCTTTGCTATTAGATTTAAGTTCGGCATGGCCGCGATACGATGAAAGGAGTATTCACAGCCACGTTCAATGCAGCATGCTTGATGACGCGATATACGCTTGCTAGAAGGCATAAATAACATTACTTTTTTGTTATGGCGTTTTGCGACATCTAGTAATGAAACGCCGGCTAGTCCTGTGCGGGGTTGAACATAAACAATCGTGTCGATATGTTCAGGAAGAGATGAAATTAGACAATCACCTCCACGCACTTTAGAACCAACGAGGAGGTCATCTCTGACTACTCTAATTCCTTCGTGTTTAGTGATCTTGGGTAAGCCATAGGGGTCTTCCCAGGTTTCTGCTAATTTAAGATAATCTATTTTAGCATCTTCAATTCCAAATAAGGGAGAAACGTCCTTATTAAATCCATCTATTACGTGCTTATTGTGTGGCATTCTGTTATGAAAAAAATTCGTTAATACCCCAGTTTTCTGTGCGGTAATATGTTGGTGCGATATGAAAGCTAGATGACAACTCCATGTGTGTTTTAGCATACTTCTCGGGATCCATGCGATACCAATCTGATGGAGGGCCGACAATGTGATCTGGAGACAAATGATCGGTAATTACCGTTATAAATTCACCGGTCAATTCTTGGCGTTCTTCCCAAGAACCATAGAAAGGTGTTCCTTTATAAAATCCGCTTTTTGGTATTCTCCTGCCTTCAAACTCAACTGGTACCGGCTTCGCGAAAAGCGGTTTCTTAGTTATCGAATATGCCTGATCAACATATTCTTCGATCATTTTCTGAAGACAGGTTTTATGTCTGGAGAAATGATGCCTGATATCAATTGAGCCTAAGCAAAATGTGACTGGGATATCTATAGCATCAATACCTCTCATCAATGATTTTAAGCCAGCCTTTAAAGCACCATGAAGAGTTTTGCCGTCATTGCGGAAGATAACATCACCCTTATTTGCAAAGGCAATACTATGAGAGTCGCCTACGGTGATTCCCCTTTTCGCGTTTTCGTGATCTTCCATTTTAAAAGAAGATACCATTTTGCATCTCTTAGAAACGGTATCACACCAATCTTCTGTTATTCCAGCGTATGTTGTATTTGCACCGATGCGCTTTTTAAGCATCTCGCCATAGTCAGGCATGTCATGGTCTAACGAGATAATATTATCCGATGTCATGACCCTGTTAATCCTGTCATAAACGTCTTTGTTAGCGCCGCCGAAGAGATTTAGTGTTCCTCCAAAGTTCGCCCCATGTTCAATATAAGTTGTAGCATTGAACCGCTCACACTTGTGGTCAATAGCAAGATCAAGCAGTTCAGACCATTTTTTAGCCCATCCGTGAACATGGGACTTACCGTTTATAGGTATGTTCGAAATAGGATTGGTAATCATCTCAGTCCTTTTTAATTGCCCGATTTAAGAAATCTCTATCAGGGTCTTGGCCTTCGATTTTTCCACGTGAGTACGCTACAGCAAATGACGAGTAATTAATTAAATCTTTAAGAGAATCTTCGATAGACTCAAAGTTTGGTTCGTACGTTGGATCATTTTCCATAGCTTCAATAAGAGACCACAGCCTAATAGTTTTAGTATTAATCAATTCCATAATCGACATTACGCCTCTAGGATAATAGTCTGCTTGCTTGATCCGAGAATTGGGATTTTGGTAATCCTTAGATTTTTTCACTTGAATGTCTGAGCATTCCTTAAGTACTTTAATTGATTCCTTTTCCATGTTGGTACATATTATACACTAAATTAGCAACGTTGTAAAACATATTTTGCTTCGTTCCAATAATATTTTCCGTACAGAGAGTAATCTGCGGTTTTCTTATTACCGAGAAACACGTACAAAATATCGGGAAATCCTCTCCATGTTTGTAACTTGGCCTTTTCGGCCCTTTCCAAAACAAATGGAACATAATAATCTCCTTCAGTAACTTTAATTTCAACCGAGTTACCTTTGGTGTTAATCACATCTTTATATTTACGATCATCATCAGTGTATCCACACTCTTGAATAAGATAAACTTCTGCGGCGTGGCCATACAAAGTAGTCTCTAAAATATTCTGAAACGTTCTGCCATGACGAGTAGTATCTTTCGAATAAATTTCAGCCGCCTCGGCCTCAGCGCGATTAAGATAAAACTCTTTGTTTAGTTCGGCTGCGTTAAATTTCATGCGTCACCCATTGCTGATGACGCGAGTTGCATCGCATTTTCATCACTGATTATTTTTTTAGTGCTTTCGCATATATAGCTTTCGATAAAACTGAAATGCCGTTCGTAAACATGCAAAGAACCGACCTGCCACGTTATATTTCCTGCGATGTAATTCATCTCACCAAGTATATTTAGATCATTTACTAATTTATCTAAAACGTACTTCTGCCATGCGTAGTCATTGCGATAGCCAAAAACGACATCGTTTGAACGCATTTGCACCACTGCGTGAACTTCGTTTTCTCTGATAACGTATTGCACACCGTTAGTACAAATAAAGTCAGACATTTCATCAACGCTGAAATCTTTGTGCATTGACGGTCGCTGATAAATCATAACAGCTCGCCGAGAGTTAGTGTCGCACAAAAGCTGTTGAAGAACGTTACGATATTGATTACCATTTTCTTCGCTGAATACAAGATATCCATAATTAGAATTAATCATCCCGCCTTTCGAAGAAATCATTTGCCAGATAGCTGGTGTTTCACCTGGAATATCATTCACGCTAAGGCTTTGCGAATTATACCACGCTATCTCGCGATTAATATACTCATGATTTGGCTTACCGAAGATTGCGGTTTCATCAGCAATGAACGATGACCCAACTAGTTCAATCGTTTTTACACCAGTTTTGTCAGTAACGAAATCATTGTTGACGTATAAGTCGACAAAGAGATCGCGGATGTGTTTAACTTGTTGCATGTGCATATTCTACTAAGTTTCCTTGATGATGTACATACCTATTTACAGTTCGCGGAAAATATTAGGTTTTCTTCCGGCTTTGGATTGATAACACGAAGGTCTTTCAGTCCATATGGAATAAGGTAAATTAGTTGTATTTGCCTTTTTCACATCTTCAGTTAAAGCGCGGTCGCAGTCTACGCCAAATTTTAAGCATGTAGATTCTTGGCACCAGGTTCTGTCTTTATAACAAATCATTTTATTCAGGGCTTAATTTCGTTCAGGGCTTACCACGATATAATCATGGAATTTTTTGTAGCTATCAGCATACTCGACACACGATTTAAAGTCACCGGCATGGTCAACATACGATGAGTCAACCACATAATACGGGCCGTTCGGAGCTGGGTATTTTTCTGAATTCTTCACCAAATGGGTGGAAGACATTCTCCATCCTTCTGAGTTTTTTCTAACAATTGTTTTGAACTTAAGAGTATCAGAAGGATGAGAATCTTTTTCAAATGAAGATACCATCTTATCAATCTGCCACTTAGTTAAAAAAACATGTGCTTCAACTTTTTCTGGGTTCGTCACGATAACCTTTTCTACGATCTCAACATTTTTGGGTTTGTGTGTATTCCAAAATGTTACACCCCAAATAGGGATAATTAAGCCGAATCCTAATAGTATTGTTCTTTTCATAATATGATATTTTAGAGAATGAATATTAAAACCAATTCTGTACTCTGGCCTCGTCGTGCTTATCGAGAAGGTCTTCGAGTTTTTTAGAAATCTCTGGATCGTCTGAACTAGTCCATCCGACGAGGAAACAAAGGTCATCGCGCATCTGGGTTGCAGCACTGCGCTCTTTTACAAACTTATCAAAATCTGTATCTTCTTTAGTTGCTGTGGCAAGTGGTTGTGTGGTTTTCATATTCATAGTTTCTAGCTTGATTATGCATATATTTTAGCACGTTTTTTAGCAAATGTACACAACATTTTTCTAAATACCGCAGATTTTGCCGAATTTGCCGCAAAATTGTCTAAAAATGCTAGGATGATACACTTTTGAGAGCAAAATCAATAGCTCTTGCAGCTTCAAGTTTCACTGGTCGGCCTTTGTACCAACCTCCATTTTCAGAATCTATCTCTCGCACAAGCGACTCGATATCCCCTGGAGTGATTGGATATTTCTTGCGAATTGCATTTGCTGCAATACTCATCATAATTCTATACATATGGTGATACCAGCCAGATTGATTAATAGTAACATACTCAGACACTAGCTGTTTATTTACAAATGGGCAATCCCTATAAGAAGACCAGCAGATGCTAGTATTTGTAAGTTTGTTTGCGTAGTGTTTAGCAAGTTCTTTCTGTATAGATTCCGGCAAATTGTCGCTTAAATTATTACTCGAAGAATTGACAAACGAATGTTTAAGCATTAATTTATCGGGATCTAAAAATGGTCCGTCATGTGTAAATATGAAATTGTACGCATTAGGATACTGTGCTGGAACGTAATACATTCTAGAAAGATCTTTAGTCTGCGGATCTCCAAGGGAGTTGTATTCTTTGTTTATCGCAAACCACAAATGCTTTATCTTTTCAGCTTCTACACGCTTCGTCAATGGGAAGACGATCCTGAACTTTGGTTTTTCTTTCGATGAAGATGCAGAGCTATAGCACACGAATCTATTACCCTTAAAGGTTTCGATCGTTTCTTCAAAAGAAGCTTCATATTCATCAATGTCCATAGCAACCCAACTAGCCCACTGAAGCACATTGCGATTGGCACGAGTGGTACCTTCATCATACGTCGCGGGAGTAATAAGAGGTGATCCATTTTTTCTTTCTCCTTTTTTTGGTTTATAACCTGGTTGTTTACTCAGTGAATATAGCAAATCCTCAAACTCTTCCCATTTGGAAAAAGCCATTCTTCGATGGGTTTTATTATCGAAAATCGAATTGAATATTGTGAGAGAATACATCTTAGGAAATCTTTTTCAAATCGGCATGATTGCCTTCGTGAGATGGAGGTACCCATCCTTCAGGTTTAATCAAATCTGGAAGGCCAAGCGGATTTGGTCTAGTTTCTTTTACGCCAACTTCTTTATTCATATTTGCTTCTAGAACTGCATCCCATGCTTTATTCGCATCGACACCAAACGCATCGAGTGTACCAATAGCTACAACACAAAGATCAATAAGGCCATCAACTAATTCTTCTGCGTCGACGAAGGCCTCCTTATCTGATGCTAGTTTTGTTTCATTTAATTCCTCCTCAAGGAATTTTACACGAAAGTTTAAAAACCTGCGTAAGTCCGATCTAGTCATTTTTTTAACTGCAGGACGTACACCATATTTCTCATGCATATCGTTTATATCTTTTACCCAATCTTTACTCATATTATTAATTTAGTTGTATTATACAGTATTTACGTAGTTATGTAAATACTAAAAGAAGAATTCTTGAAGGTCAGCACGAGGTTCAGCTGACCAACCGATAGCATCAAGGATAACACCAATAGGGTCTAGAAATGTCTTTTGAAACTGCATATCGTAGTTGATGTACTTATCTAATCCAAGCTCAACCGGTAGATGACCAGGAAAGGATACCACATTTTCTTGAATAACGTTTGGAACCATGAGGTACAGGAACTTGATTTTATCACCGTTCTGAATGAGTTCATACTTCTTTTCAAGCGCAAGGGATTTTACTCGGCGGTTGTAAAGCAGAGAACCTCTAACGTGAATAGGCGTGCCTTTACTATATATTGTAGAGCGGGATGCCCATTTAGTTATATTGTTGACACCCCGCGGGAATGCGACCTCATCTGCCGGTAGCGTTTTAAAGTGATCCTTGAACAACTTAACCGCCTCTTGTGTCTTAGACTCATCACCACTCATAATGATTTTAAACATCTTATTCATCGCTTCTCGGCAGATTTGCGGAGTTGAGGATTTTACTGCTTCAATACCCATTATCTTAATACGCGGCTCAGCATATTGCACACCCTCGTTGTTGTGAACATTTAGAATGTATCTTTTCTTAGCAGTCCATATACCGCGGTCGGCGATCGCTTCGCGCTTCATCACCATACGATTTATGTACGCATTTGATTGCTCAGCGAATTCTCCAAAAGTCTTTTCGAGCATAGGCTCGATTGCTTTACTGCCAAACTCGTCGAGAAACTTAATAGGATCATTCGGTTTAAACTTCTCAATAAGGTCGTTGACACAAATATAAAGCGAGTCCGTGTCCATAGCAATAACGCGATCTTTAGACTCTCCGATAAATTCATCAAGGAAATCATTAACGTTTTTCTCTCCGTGCTTAATGACAGCTTGCCCGGTTAGTGTGATCCCAGATGCAATACGCAAATCAAAATATCTGAAATATTTATTACCCATTGCGCCATACAAAGAATTAAGCAGAATTTTGATTGCAGTCTGTAGAGTTTCTAACCGAGCAACTTGGCCAGATGTGTGAGCATAGTCTTTACGTTTACGCTTTGAGATAGTTTCTAGTTTAGTTTTAGCCTCGAGCATCTCATTCTTAACTGTTACACGTTTTGTGTACAACTCTTCAACAATCTCGGGAATGATGCCTTTCTTAGCTTTACTGAATACCGCACCATTTGACGCTGTTGCACCTTCTGCTCCGGGCATAGACAAAAGTGTTTCGGGCGACATATTATATTGCACAATTAAGTTCGGATACAGCGAGTTTAAATCGAACGACATTACCCAATCGTGCATTCCTACTTGGGGCTTTTTGACATAGCCTCCTGGAAATGCTTCAGTGGTCTTTTCCTCTGAAGGAAGTACTGCTATTTTAGAACGAGCCAAGCGGCGGAAGATAATAGAGTCCCATATTGCAGTCGTTCCGAGAGTATCCTGGTAGTTTACACCGCCGAGATATGCCATAGTCATGACCAACGTAATAAGACCAAGCTTATCTTCCATACGTTCAATAAGCTCAACATCTTTAATGTTGTAGTCAACAAACACCTGAAAGTCTGCATCATACAGATCACGAAGGGAGCCAATTTCAGAATAGTCTAGTTTCTTTTCATCAAGGACAACGCTTGAAATATGATTGAGAGAGTACGACTCTTGATTACCGTATGTGTAAGCAAACTTTTTAAAGAGCTCCATGTAATCGAGATGTTGAATACCTGCAATATCAAACGTTGTTCGTACTGTGCCTTGTATGCGGATATCTTTACGCTCGATCTTACGCCATGGGGAAAGACACTTAACTCTTTCCTCGCCTAGTAAGAAGACCATGCGGGAAGTCATATACGGAATATCGAAGAAGCGAGTGTTCCACCCAGTAATAATATCTGGGGTATTTTCAGGAGTAGACCAATATTCGATGAATGCATCAAGCATTGACATCTCGTCAGCGTATTGCCGATACTCGATCTTAAGATGTTTTAGCTGTGTGATTTCTTCGTTGTAAGGCTTAAGCCCCCACACGATGTAAGTGTCTGATCTCGAGCTCTTGTAAGCGATTGTGAGAATCTCGTTGATCGGATTGTCAATCTCAGGGAAGCCATCACCAAAGGAGGTTTCAATATCAATAGAAGCGATATCAATTAACCGTCGGTCGTAAGGAATTTCACCCGGAAACTGCCCTTGGATGAACGCAGGAATATGCCGTTCGTTACCATATAGCTTGAACTCCGGGACTCCTTCGTACGTTTTCTTAAACTGCTTTAGCTCCGACATGGAGCTAAATTGCAGAGGCTCAACTGGAATACCATCTAAAGATTTCCAAGTTGTCTTTTCTTTTTTCGATTTTAAATAGAGCGTTGGTTTGTATTTGATGCGGTGAGTTACTTTCTTGCCATCATCATCATAACCACGATATAAGAGATTGTTAGCAAAACGCTCGACACTTGTGTAAAATCCACCTAGATACATGTAAGTATTATACTAAATCTGTGGAATATGTAAATACTAAAGTGGCTCTTTTTACAATTCAAAGGTGAGAAGTTCAACAAATCCTAGCCCGGTATTAGTGCTTTGCGATGTGTCTTCGGTGCTTCCTAAAAAATCTCCAAGAAATTGAACTGGAGTTTCATTAGTATTTGTGAATGTTTCTGTGCTCATAATAAAGTAAGTGCAGCCCTGGTTCATGCATGGCAATCCCCAGGGCTGTGTTATTTATGCGTGTTACTCGTTTAAAAGTTCTTTCTTTTGATTAATTTTGAACCTTTTAGGTTTTTTCTCTTCAGGAATTCGTTTTTCTAAATATATAGATAGAATTCCATCTACAAGATTAACCTCTTCTAGTTCGATGTATTCACCGAGCGTGAATGTTTTATTAAACTTACGAGTTGCAATTCCTTTATGAATATATTCTTTATTACCATTTAGATCAACATCTTTAGATGCGACGGTAATAACATTTTCTTTTTGTTCAACGAATAAATCTTTCTCGTTAAAACCTGCAACCGCAATCGCGATTTCAAATCGGTCATCATCGTGCTTCACTACATTGTGAGGTGGATAACCAGATTGCTGTGTATTTAGTTTTTCGATTCTATCGAACATAGAGTCGAACCCGACAGTCCAGGATTGGCCTGGCCATGTTGTTGTATTTGTCATTTTTTTTATCTCCTTTTTAAGCGAGTTAATATTGCGGACTCCTTTCGGACGTCCAGTTTAAAAAGCTTCGTGCTTTTCAAAAGTTATTTATACGATTTAACGTTACCAATTGAGTATTTTGTTTCAAGATTCCATTCTTTTTTATCGCGATGCGAAATTATCTTAATCGACCTTAACGTTGTTTTAGGCTCGGCCTTAGAAGGTAATACTATTTCCAACAAACCCCAATCAGATAAAAGTGTAGAAATTGTGTTGCGGCGACTTAAATCATCTTCTGTAAAGTTAGAAGGTTTTCCATCTAACAAAAATAGTTCTTTAAAGTGAACAATGAAATAGCGGCCTTGCTTATGTAAAATGTGACAGCTTTGAAAAAGCGTGTTTGATTCTTTTTTAGAAGATACACCAATGCGTGTTAGAGTCTCTTTAATTTTTAGAAAATCATCGGGTTCTTCTATACGAATCTCAAGCATATCAGATGGTGCCCATTCTATAATATCTTCATCCATAGAACTATTTATAGAAATCTAACCTTCACCATAATCAGCGATTTTAAAAAGGTGTCTTAGGAGAACTCTTTAAAATAATATCAGCTCCGCAATAATTGGACCATGATTCTTGAGTATAATTGCTTAAACAGTAATCATACAATAGGTCTTCAATAATATCCGATGGGCCAGTGTACCATTCTTCTTTCTTCGCTTTGTCGTAGAGGCATTTGATTTGTTCTTCGGCTTGGGCGAGCATCTTTCTAGTACATTCTGCTACCTTTTTAACTTCTTCTTCAAATTCGGCAGTCATTTTAATTTTAGCGCTCATTACGTTTTATTTTTAAATTTGCGGATAATTAATCTAACGGAAATAGCGGCCGCGGCTAATATAGCAATTGTTTTTTTAAGCTTCATTGTCCTCCTTTATCGTGTTTTTTGTATAATTTGTTTATTTCTTTTGATGTGAAAATGGGATAAACCGCTTCTGCCTTTTCTCGAGAGTAGTCATATTCCTTTTGAATAATTTCAATATCTTTAGACGCGTTTTTCTTTTTACCCCATTTTGAAAATCTTCTTTTTGCCGTCACAATATGGCGATAGAAATCGTACTGCATACGATTAGGAAGTGTGTGATTAATATTTAACTCATTAGCAAACAGCACTGTATCTTTAAAATAAGAAAAGCTACGGTTAATGACAAACGAAACGTAATGCTTCTCAATAGAATCCGGGTTTGCCGTTTCTAATGATTGGTCAGCTTTACAATCCTTTAAAAGGTGCCTTCCTTTGCGTCCTTCATTGATAGATGTAATAAACGTAAATGGTGTTATATTGCTCATTTCCATTCTGATGATGCCATGATTTCAGTAAGACACGCAACCGTGTTTAGCTCTCTATCAGCTACAAACCCTACTTTATATTGGTAGTCAGCCAAAATAAGAATAATAGCAGGAATAGATTGCGGTTGTGCAAAATCGTATAGTGTGTCATAAATTCGGCGGAATATCACAGAAGAGTCAATGTCTGTATTATTGTTTACCCAAGAGCGCATGCTTTTAAAGTCCTTAGCCTTTAAGAATCCTACGAGAGCTGCAATGTTTTGATCCGATAAACCGATAAGAATGTCGGAAGTAATTTCACCAGACGATGCGTATCTTTGACATTCGTTGATTACTCTACGCCAATCCGGCGCATATCGCATAATCAATTCGGCGAGGATTTTATTGCTATAGTCAACCTTCTCATTAGTTAAAATGAACTGAAGACGTTTCATAAAACCAGCAGCAAGATCAGCCAACTGTTTTTTAGTAGTATTAAATTCTACAACGGAACATCGCGAGTGCAGTGGCTCAATAATTCTATTCTTAAAATTGCACGTTAGAATAAACCTACAATTAGAACTGAACTCTTCAATGAAACCGCGGAGAGCCGGCTGTGTCGACTGCGCATTGAGATAATCTGCTTCATCAAGGATTACAACTTTAGTTCCTCCGTTTAAAGAAACAGAAGAAGCGAATTGCTTAATCTTAGAACGCAGAACATCAATGCCGTTTTCTTCTGAGGCATTGATGACAATATAGTCGAGATCGAGTTGGTTACATAACGCTCGGGCCACAGTGGTTTTACCAAGTCCGGCAGTGCCAGTTAATAGCATATTGTGCATTTCTCCAGTGTCAACGATTTGTTGAAAAGTCTTCTTTAGACTTTCAGGAAGAATACAATCTTCGATAGTTTGGGGGCGATATTTTTCAACCCATAGGAATTCACGTTTACTCATAGACAAGTATATTCTACACTAATTTTTACGGATTGTACATAATAAATGGCTCCGAAGGTAGGGTTCGAACCTACGACCTAGTGGTTA
>TARA_B110000444_G_scaffold41444_1_pt1 | contig 29674 bp, 20 predicted proteins | sample TARA_B110000444 | Tara Oceans TARA_B110000444 (sample SAMEA4398370) | marine metagenome | biome: Polar Biome; feature: [SRF] surface water layer (ENVO:00010504); material: water (ENVO:00002006), including particulate matter (ENVO:01000060) such as... | depth 5 m | reverse complement strand
ACAAGGCTGTGTAGGAGTTTCCAATTCTCAACATGCACGTTCTTAATGTGCTCTAAGCGCTCGATTTGTGGCGTCAACATAGCCGCAGTTACTTCTTGCATTCGCATTGAATATCCGGGGATTTGATTTTGAAGTCGGTCCATGATTTCGGCATCGAGATCATAATGCTTGGTCCACAATCGCTCGTAAGATCCTGCATACAGTGCAGCTTTTGCAGCGTGTTCATCGTCATTGGTGATGAAGAGTCCACCTTCTCCTGCACTCATTCCTTTGGAAGACTGAGTAGAGAAACATCCGATTTCACCAAAGGTTCCGAGTAATTGGCCGTTCCATAATGTGGCATAGGCATGTGCACAATCTTCTATGAAAATGAGGTTGTGTTTCTTGACAACTTCCATGACAGCATCCATGTCGGGAACGTGCCCTCTCATGTAGGACATCAGCAGAACTTTTGCTCCAGTTTCCGTTGCTTTTCGATCAAGGTCGTCTGCATCCATGGCCCACTCACGGTTGCTTTCAACCAAGACAGGAACAGCACGAGCATGATGAATCACTGAAGGAACTGCGTGAAAGGTGAAGGCATTGGTGAGGATTTTATCACCTGGTTCAACGCCAACAATATTCAGAGCAATATACATTGCAGAGCCGCAGGAATTCGTCCCAATAGTATGCTTTACACCCATGTATTTGGAGAAATCCCGTTCAAGGTTTGCAGTGATGGATTGTTCTTTCTTCTTGGGTTGGTATCGATACATAACACCTGCATTCATTGCGGATACCGCGAGGTCAATTCCTTCTTGAGGGATTGGTTTGAATGCTTTGTTGTTAAAATCAACAATGGATTCTCCACCGTCGATAACGAGCCTTCGCGAATTATGTTGCATCAAACCACCGAATTGAAGTCCGTATAAAAAACGCCTGTTCAAGCGCTGCGACCTGCGTCAAACATCTCTTGCAGACTACCATCTTGGAGCATCTCAAGAACAATGTCTGAGCCGCCAATAAGTTCGCCTTGCACAAATATTTGGGGCATAGTCGGGAAGTCAGACCAAGCACAAACCGAAGGGATTGCTCGAGGGTCAGAGAGAATATTGACTGCTGCAAAAGGTTCGCCAAATGTCTGCATAGCTTGTGCTGCACGGTTTGAGAAACCGCACTGAGGGTCATTCGGTGTTCCTTTCATGAACAATACGAGTGAGTGTTCATCGACAATTGTTTGTATTTCTTCAGGTGTCCAATTCATTTTTCATCATTCCTTGTTTTTCTCGATTCGGCGGATATGGACTCCTTGTCCACCGCCGTGTGGGTCAAATGCAGTATCACCAGCAGTTTCTGCTTGAGTCGGCGTCATGCATTTGAGGTCGAGTGCGTGTATTGGGTGCGGGATGTGTTGCTTCATCACAGCGAGCACCATTTTTTGGCGTTGTAAGGGTCGCATTCCGTCAAAAGTTTCTGAAATAATGCGAACGTGAAAGTGGTCTCCTGAGCGATGTAAATCGATCACTTCGACCGTTGCATCAGGTACTGCTTTGAGAACTTCAGCCTCAATCCATTCGGTTCCAACCATTGGTACGCCTCAACCCATCGGTAGATGGAGTTGGCTTTGAACCTGCGCGTTCTCATCCGATGCTTCAAGGAGCGAGAACATAACCCGTGTGTATGGAGGGGGCCCATATCGCCAAGAGCCGCTTACCTCAGATGGGGAGAGATTCGGCTTGGCTTGCAGGTGCTGATTTAGTAGCGGTTTTCCTCGCACTCTTTGGCCAAGTTGTTCTCACTCGCGCATTGTGGACAGAATCTTATGGGCTCTACATCATTGCCCTGGATGTTTTTGCTACTTTGTTCTTAGTGATTGATTTAGGTCTACCCACTCTTCTTGCCCGTGATGGCCCCAATGCTCCGCACAGGATTTGGCCCTCGATTTTACGAATTTACAATCTTCAATTCAAAGCCGCAATTCCGTTTCTTTTGCTCGCCATCGTGCTCTCTCCATCCATCGATTCCAATTGGACTTCACACCTCCCAGTGATGTCTATTTGTGCTCTAATTGCCCTCACGCACATCGCCTCGTATGCACCACGCTCTGGCCTTCGAGCAGCTGGAGAGGCTCGACTTGAGGCATGGACCAAAGTTTTGGAACGAGCGGTGACCACAGCAGCCTATCTTTCTCTCTATGCTCTAGGCATTACCAGCGTGGTTGGTTATGCATCTGCTTTTTTATTCGGAGCACTTTCTGGATTTATTCTCGCTCTTTGGTGGGTGAGGCGCACTGTGCGAATCTATGACGGTAAACAAGGGGATCAAGGAGACTTAGGAGACGATTGGACCGATAATCGAACCTTGATGCTCCAAGCTCTGCCTTTTGCAATTACACTCGGAGTACTACCATACGTCGTGCGGATAGAGAAGTTCATCATCGGTTTTGAGATGGGTGTTGATTCAGCCGCTTTATTCCACGTTGCTCAGTTAGCCTGGTTGGCTGGATTAGTGGTTCCTCAAGCCTTGCGGGCAGCTCTGTTACCTGTACTTGGTAAAGCCCGATTTTCACCTTCTCACTTTAGAAGTGAAATGAATGCATCATTGGATATTTGTTTTGGATTATTGCCCATAGGAATTTTTGCAGGAGCGTTCATTGTCAAGGCGTTCCTACCCTTTGCATTCCCATCGCAATACACCGATGGTTCACTTGGAGCATCAGCGGTGGATTTGTTTATGGTTTTGTTACTGGGATGGTGTTTCACTTTACTGGCTACCCCTACTTATACTGCCTTACAAGCGGGTCTACGGCCTTGGAGATTTACCTTTTTCATCAGCGTAGTCGTTCTTTTTGCAGCGCTTCTCGGCTTCTTCCTCATCGGCTGGCAAGCACCTTTGGGTGAGCGTCAGGGATTGTATGCTGCAGCACTTGCCTCGACCCTTTCAGCAGCATTTGCATTGTTGCTTTCTATTCATCTTAGCGACTCTTGGAATTTCTTTTTTGAGCGCTCGAAGGAGTGGGTTATCGCTCTTGCATGTATGTCCTTAGCCTGTTACGGCCTCTCTTCCAAAACATGGCTCGCTGTTACAGGCGTGCTGTTGTTTGGTTTTCTTCCACAAGCTCTGCGAGCAGTTGGTTCCACTGTTGGACAAAAGCCTCTTCCGAAAAGTGCTGAGGCAGAGTGAAGTTTTCTACCCACTGATGCTTCAGCGTTTTTTCACACGCATCGGCGAGTAATGTTGCATCATAGGAGTCCACCACGCAGCCCTCCGGCAAATATGTTGCAACATCTCCGACATTGACCGAAACAACTGGCGTTCCGCATGCCATTGACTCTCGAGCAACCAGAGGCCCAGATTCACGCTTTGATGTAATGAGGGTGAGGTCAGCAACCAACATCCGGTCCCAGACAATCGAGCGAGGTTGTATCTTTAGGGTCGTCATCCCCACAATCCAGCCCCGTTGCTCTAGAATTTCTCCGGCCTGAAGGGCGAGCAAGTGATTTTTCTCTGGACGACGTGGGTCAGATGGGAATAAAATGTCAATTCTGTCCTTTCTCCACCGGCCTTTCCAAGGTTTAATTGGTTGAAGCCATTCATCTTCTACAGCACAATGGCAAGGTATCATAGTGAGTTTTTCAGTAGCGATGTCAATACCTCGAGCGATGTCAAACAACCGCTGTGAAACCACCACGAGTCGATTCGCTTGGTGCGCTGAATGTTTTGTGGTTTTGGCAAGTGTTGGATGGTTGATGCCAACATCAAAATCATACCCATGAACGACCCCTGCCCAGGGTACTTTCAGTCTCTTCGCAAGCGTTTCTGCTAAGATGGCAACAGGCCAAAGAGTATGGCATATAATGACTTCAGGTTTCCAATCTCCAAGCCAAGATTCGACCTTTTTGGCCTTTCTACGTACACTTTGAGCGGTGAAGTTAGGCCAGGGGTGCTCGGGTAAAGCAGTAAACCGAGGTGTGAAAACCGCAACTCCGCCGTGATCGAATTCTCTTGGTGCTCGTGCTGTTCCGGTGAGTGTTGAGCGTCGCGCTTCTTGGTATCGCATCATTCGTGGCAAGGGATTCACGACTCGGACTTCATGTCCATCTTTTATCAGCGCCTGAACATGGTCAGCGACAAACGTACCTCTCGCTACATTGCCCGGTAATGGGTAGAGCAAAGAAACCACAAGGATTTTCATTTCATTCACTCGAATTATTGTTGAAGTGCCGTTTGGATGACTTCAAGGTTCTCTTGAACGCTTGCTTTGTCATTGAACAGGCCAGAGCCAACGACGCAATTCGTCACGCCCCAGTCTCGCAGCATAGCGATATTATGGGCCTTAACACCGCCATCGATTTGAATCTGAACCGGCCGGCCGCCATCTGCTACTTGTGCATCAATTGCTTCTTTGAGGCGCCTTACTTTCCGTTCCACGGCAGGAATAAACGATTGTCCTCCAAATCCGGGATTAACGCTCATGACCAAAACCAAATCGAGTTCAGATAAGACCTCAAGCGCAGCATCAACAGGTGTTCCGGGGTTGAGGACAACACCAACACCTGCTCCGGCCTCTCGTATGGCGGTGACCAATCGATGCAAATGGGTGGCAGCCTCGACATGAACTGAAAGGTGATTGCACCCAGCATCGATGTAATCTTGGAAGCAACTTTCAGCATTTGAAATCATCAAATGAGCATCAAAAACAGGGCCATCGCCAAGGGCTTTTCGAAGAGATTTGATGACGGGTGGGCCGAACGTAAGGTTTGGTACATAGTTCCCATCCATGACATCAAGGTGAAGCCAATCCAGTCCGCTGTCTACCGCTTTCTGGCATGAACGGGCAAGGTCTGCGAGGTCTGCAGTAAGGACGCTTGGTGCGATGATCATTGTTCTCCCCAACATTGGCCAAACCTACCTTTGGCATGAGCGTTTCGTTCTCATTTCGTCAATCTTTTCAGTACAAAGCCTCATAATGTGCACGCATGAGGCTTCTTTGGTGCGACAATGGGTGAAGTAAGAGCAGTCACTGACGGTGAATTTGAATCAACAGTAAAAGACAACGGATGGGTTCTCGTTGATTTTTGGGCAGCATGGTGTGGACCTTGTAAAGCGATTGCACCTGTTCTCGAACAAGTCGCAGGTGAACGTGAATTGCTGGTTGCGAAAGTCGACACCGATTCAAACCCAATGAATGCAGGACGCCTTGGTGTTCGCGGCATCCCAGCGCTTTTCCTTTTCAATAACGGTAACTTGGTCAGCCAAAAGAGCGGCGCCATGCCAAAACCACAATTGTTGAAGTGGATTGACGAGCACATGAACGCAGATGATTTCTAAATCACTTGAGGCGTTTCTTTCGGTTTTCTTTTTTCGACCCTACATCGCGTAGTAATCTTTCACGCAATGCTTCATGAAGCCACATTCCTTCATCTAAGTCGAGAAGTAATCCGTGTTTAACCAAATTCTCTGGAGGAGTCCCTTCCCAGTTGACCGCAGCAGCAATCTTCTCCCACGCTACCGGTTTCTCAGCAATAGCAAGCGTAGAGAGCAACTCGTACTCAGCTTCTGGCAAACCAGTCAATATCTCTTCATCCAGGAACCTTAACCAATCCTCATGAGTGGCTTGTCCGTAAAGTTCGAGCAATTCTAAGGCCAGTGGATGACCCCCCGTTGCTGCATGCACCTCATCAACGCCGACGGTTGGAGAGTGTTCTAATTGGCTGAGCCAGTTCTTGGTGTCTTCAAGTGATAATCCGCTCAAAGGCATTTCACGAACAACCCCACGTGTGTGTACGTCTCTTCGATCATAAATCCGAAGTGTTGTACGAGAAATAAACAGTAATCGAAGAGGGGTCTTGAGCGATATTTGCAAAAGTGCGCCAAGTAAATCCTTGGCATTTTCTTCCATATGATGGACGTCATCCAAGACGATGAGCCAATATGGAGGTGGGCCACCAGCCTCGTTTTTGTATCGTTCTCGAATGGTCCGTGCATCCGTGAGATACGAGAGTAATCTACGCCTCCATGTGTCAACATCCACGCTCCCTCCCGGAGTCAATGGAAGTGTTTCGATGAGATTGTAAGGGTCGTGAGATTCGTCAATTCCAAACCGGTGAAGCAGGCTTGTTGCTAATCCGAGAGAACGATCCCAGGGCTGACATGGGTACCAGCAAATCGAGAGATAAGGGTCCTCTTCAATCCGCTGCTCGAGCCAATGAGCCACTAAAGTTGATTTCCCGATACCTGCAATTCCATGAACGACAGCACATGGCTTGCGCTCATCAAACCAATCGTGAAGTGCTTGCAATTCTTCTGTTCGTCCGTGGACAGGGCGCGTAATGGGCGGTTTGTTGTGATAGGTAGCATGTGCTCCAGTCATCGGTGTGAGCCGTCCAGGCTCAGGAATCTTTGAGTCACTTTTCTTACTGATGACGCCAAACCGGATGTCTCCGAATGTCAAAACTCCCTCATGCTGGGCATGGAGCAGTACTTGCAAAAGTGTAATGTCTGCCGCAAGGCGTACGGGTGCTTCACTTGCTTCGACTTCCAATAATTCGCCTTCATTGTTTCTTAACAGGACCTTTGTAGCACCGAGCTCCTTTGTCAGTTTTTGAGCAGATTCTTTTCCCAGTTGAGTGAGTTGCCATGTCTTTTGGCGTCTGTCTTCTCCGCGAATGGAACGTGTGTGCTCTGTGACAACTTGTTCTCGAAGTAAAGCCTTCATCGCTCGGCTCACGTTTGGAGGGTGCTGAGCGCACGCTTCGGCAATTCCTGGTCGAGTGAGTTCAGGTCCAACCACATAGCGGTCTGCTTGCTCGACATGTTCGGCCAAATGGAGCATGACGCGGTCTTGGACAGCGATACTGACCTTTGGCAAGCCTGCGCTCATACCATCGCTAAGATGCGTTCTCTCTCAATGCTTTCGCTGAAATGAAATCACAAAATACGCCATCGAGAGAGAATATATCGAATCACACTACACTTTTTGATTACACAGTTATACCATAACCCCTTTTAGGTATGAACGGTCCCCTAATCATGGATTCTGCGCGCAGAGGCTTGTTACTGGTATCCTTGATGCTCATCATGGCATTGTCACCTTTGGTCACTGCTGCTGATTCTGATGGCGATGGCGTCGATGATTCAGTCGATGATTGCCGATGGGCAGCAGGGACTTCAACCATTGACAAAAACGGTTGCCCGGACCGTGATGGTGACGGATATTCAGACTTGAGCGATTCGTGGTCGATTACCAACCCGAACTTCCAAAACGAGTATACGACCACTTCCAATAATGATTATCACGATGTTGATTTCTCTCCAGACGGGCAGTTTATCGTCACTGGTTCCGAAGACACCTTTGTCCGGTTATGGAACGCAACCACGCACATCAACCTCAAGTCTGTTGTAACCTCGGGAGAAGTCACATCAGTATCTTATTCCCCCGATGGCATGTATATCGCAGCCGGTATCGATGACGATACGATGCACATTTACTATTCCAGTAACTTGACCTCCGTTTACGGTGCAATCAGTGTTGATGTCGGTAGTGGAGATTATGTCAATGATGTGGAGTTCTCTCCAGACAGTGGACTAGTAGCCGTTTCAATCGGCCGCTCAGGTAACTCTGGAACCAACGGTCAAGTCTTCATCATCGATGTTTCTAACGGTCAAAAGGTCGGTAACGGAATGAATCCAAACAGCGAAGGTCGATTCTATGATGCTGCTTTTTCACCAACTGGGGAATTGATCGCACTTGCGAGTAATGATGACTTTTACATCGTTAACGTTTCTTCTCGAGCAACGGTCTACAGTATTTCTGACCCACCTGCTGCAGTCAATGCAATTGCATGGTCACCAGATGGTAACTATATCGCAATGTGTGGCGGATGGGAAGGTAATGGTGCGAGTTTCGATATGTTTGAGTTCACTGGTTCCTCGTGGTCTCGAATATGGCAAAAGTCAACTTCAACTTCATGCGCATCAACTGATTTCTCCTATGATGGCTCTCAAGTTGTTGTTGGAATGTATTGGTATGGGACAGATGGAAACACAGCACGAGTTTTTGCTTCTGACACTGGGGTTCAAATCGACTCGTTCGCTGGCCCTCGTCCTGGCAGTTGCTCTTCAGGAAACAACAACAATTGCGGCCAAATGGAAGGAATTACTTGGAGCCCCGATAGCACAAAAATTGTTTCAGCACACGGACGTGGCGATGAAGGCGTTTACTACTGGTTCGCGGATATTGATGAAGACAACGACGGCTACAACACGACTGACCAAGGCGATGGTTTAGTCGATGCATTCCCGAGCGAAGGTTCGCAATGGAACGATACCGATAACGATGGTTTCGGAGACAATCCTGCTCCAGCATTCCAACCTGATGCTTGCATCACCGTGGCAGGAACATCCACCCAAGATCGATTTGGATGCCCTGATGCAGATGGCGATGGATGGTCTGATGACGGAGACTTATACCCTGCAAACCCTCTTCAATGGGCAGATTCTGATGGCGATGGCTATGGGGACAATTACTACTTTGATTTGAACGGTGCTCAACTTCACATGAATCAAACTGGAGATGCTTTCCCTGACGATGCTACGCAATGGAACGATACCGATGGTGATGAGCGAGGCGATAATTATCAAAATGCTTCGTGGGATAATTTCCGGGCACCAGAATGGCCAGGACAGTTACTCTCTGTCGCAACCAATGTCGATGTGTTCCCTCTTGACCGAACACAGTGGTCAGATGCTGATGGCGATTGGGTCGGCGATGAGCAGATGAGCGACCGAGCTGATGGCTGTCCTACAATTTGGGGCAATTCACAATTCGACAGACTTGGTTGTCTTGACACCGATGGTGATGGATGGTCTGATCCTGACGCTGGATGGCCTGCAACGGCCGATTGCTATGGAGCAGACGCTTTCCCAAATGACCCGACACAATGGTGTGACGAAGATAACGACGGCTATGGAAGTAACCAAACTGGAAACAATGCTGACGAATGTCCAAATCAGGCAGGAACCTCGTTTGAAGACCGAATCGGTTGCGCTGACCGAGACGGTGATGGATACTCTAACGCAGGGGACCCGTTCCCTGATGACAGCACTCAATGGGCTGACCGGGACGGAGACAACCGCGGTGACAACCCAAATGGTTCCAATGCTGATATCTTCCCTGATGATGCATCCCAATGGAAAGATACCGATGGTGACGGTTATGGTGATAACCAAGGTGGATTTAACGGCGATGCATTCCCATACGACGCCTCACAGTGGGACGATACCGATGGCGATGGCTATGGTGATAATTTCGTTGATGAAGACGGCGATGGCGTTTCTGAAGGTTCCTCTGATGTATGCCCGCTTGTTTCCGGGAACTCAAACGATCCTGAAACGCGAGGGTGCACAGATTCGGACAGCGATGGATATGTAGATCCTGTCGATGTATTCCCAACCGATCCATTCCAGTGGGCAGATGCAGATGGTGACGGTTTTGGAGATAACACCGCAGTTCCAAGTGGAGACGACTGTGTAGACGTCTACGGAAAATCCTTCGAAAACAATCGCCATGGATGCCCCGATGCTGACTTTGACGGTTGGGCTGATGTTGATGATGTGTTCCCGAACGATACTCTTCAATGGAAAGATACCGATGGTGATGGCTGGGGAGATAATTACGCTTGGTTTAATGACACTATCCAAGACCTTGATAATCCTGGTGAATCGTTCATCATTCGTAACCAATCAGGCGATGCTTTCCCAACCATTGTCGACCAGTGGTCGGACATGGATGGCGACGGATGGGGTGACAACCAAACCAGTTTCTATCAGCCGGATGCGTTCCCATTCGAACCTTCACAATGGAATGATTTTGACGGTGACGGTTACGGCGATAACAGCGTGTATGACCCTGACGGTGAAGAGGGTCCATTTGGACCTGAAAGCGCCTTCCAGCCTGATGCATGCCGCAAAGAATACGGAGAATCAACACTCGAAGAATTTGGCTGTCCAGACAGCGATTCTGATGGCCGTGCCGATTTATATGACCCATGCCCATGGGATCCAGCAGTAACCAACGGTGTTCTCACCGGCCCGAATGCAGTCGTATGCACAATCACCTCGGACCCGAACCTCAACTCTGGTGGAGATGAAAGCGGTTTAGGCTTTGGCTCCACTTCGAAAACGACACTCATCATGGGTGGATCAATTGTTTTCCTCCTAGCACTGATTTTCGTTGCGCAACTTGCTAAGGCATCCTCCAAGCGTAAGAGTTCCACTGAACGGGATCAAGACCGCCAAATCGACCTTGCATCTTCTGAAGAAGAAGAACGACGCCTTGCCTGGATTAACCATTATGTGGCAGCAGGCCAATTCGATGAGGCGCGAGCACTTGGATGGACTGAAGAGCAGGCTACGCCGCAATGGAAGCAGTATGAGATGCAGCAGCAAGTTGCTGAAGAAGCATCGGTTCCGACGATGTTTGACCTCAATCAGCTTTGATCGGCTTGGTTGTTACACATCAAATGCACCGCTTACCTTTCAAGTAATGAGTGGAATTGATAATCATGGCCGGCGATACGCGTAGCAGCGTTGTTCTTTTCGTATCGCTCTTGCTGTTATCTTCACTACCACTGTTATCTGGTGCTGAAACCGGAGATGTTCTCTTTGAAGTTCAAGACAATACCTCCTCAAAACAGTGGTATGCGGCTGGAGATGTTTTTGAACTTACAACAATGTTCTCGAACGATGGTCCTCAAACCTCGATTGAGAATGACCCCTCGTGCGGCGTTGTTCTCCAAGTCTTTGATGACCTTGGCGCCCTGCTCCTTGATGAATCGTCTTCCTGCCGTGGTCAATCTCAAAGTATCGATCTAGCCGAAGGCGAAACATACATCTTCGATGCATTATCATGGAATCTACAACTTGCAGATGGAGCGTATGTGGAACCCGGAATTTACACTGTTTCCGCTTACCACTCTGCGACACAATCCATTGCATCTTCAGCAATTCAAGTTCAAACGCCAGTCAATGTTTCATCGGACTTAGCCTTGATTCTCGAACTTAACACGAGACTCAATCAGGTTCAACAGAATGAAGAAATTATTCTTGGTGTTTCGCTTCACAACCCTACGAATCAAGTGATTACGCTCCCCTCAAACGAAGGCTGCTTTGTCCATCTGAATGTAAACGGTGATACCACTCTCCAAATGCCTTGTTTCGCAGGATTTGAATCACTTCAGTCATATGAGCAAACATGGCTTGGACATATTTTGTTTGAAGATGCCGCTCTCTTTGAAGGCGATAATACCATTGAAGCAAGCTTACCTTCAGGACTGTTGCTCAGTTCAATGACGTTCACTCTCGACAATTCGGAATCAATCGATACGACATTGCAAAGGGTGATATCCACTGAAATTATTGGTCAAGAAACGGAGAAGTTAATCTATGCAGAGGACGATATTTACTCATCCTCTCTCTTGATAGCAAATTCTGGAAGCGATACAATTTCTTTGAAATTCACAGATTCTTGCCGGTCAGAGATGTGGGTCTTAGATGAAATAGGAGATGTTGTTTTTGACAGCCGGATGTTCAAAAACTGTAATGCTCTTGAACTGGATTACATTCTCGACCAAAACGAACAACTTCAATTCACTTTACCTGACTGGACTTTCACAGACCTCGAAGGATGTGAAGTCAATACCGGTGCTTATACAATAGTCGCTGAAATCCCTGAATTCCACTTATCGACGACTCAAATTATTTCTTATGAGAAAACAGGTAATTCCTTGTGTAATGCCCCACTTGGAATTGAAATGATGCCTCATATCTCTCCTCTTGAAGGTGGATTTGAAGTCATGCTTGAGGTTCAATCGAACTCCGGTGAGATTGACTTGGCGTGGACGGGCCGTTGCGGCGTCATAGTTTCAATAATCGACCTCTCGACCATAGAAACAGTTCTTTCCCAACTAACGATGTGTGATAACTATGATGGACGGCATTTTGTTCTTCCATCAGAGCAAACAGCGCCTCCTCTTCAACTTCAAATTGGTTCAATCAACATGACTAATAATGAATCTCAACCATTTTTAGAGGGGCAATATCAATTGGTTTTGAGTCTCGAAGTCAATCCAAAGACACGGGCAGGGTTTGTCTTTTCATGGCCGTTAACTGAGGAGGAAACATCGATGGAACAATCAGCTGAAGTGGTTGTTGAGCAACAATCCCGCCTCATTAGCGGAACATGGTCTGGATTACAAACTGAACGTGGAACCTGTTGGCTTTTCGAATCTTCCGATGAAGGACAACTTCTTCTTTCAAGTGCCATACTCGGGCAATGGGTCCCTGAACAAGGTTGGAGTGGTATCTATGAAGTCGTTGATGCACCTGCCCATCCAGCATGCGCTAATTTCCAAGCACCTTCATTCCAAATCCATGGTGTTGAGATCGAAGTTCCGCTCGAGTCAACAGAAACGACGGTCGAGGTTTCTAAGCCATCACTCGAAGTACGTACTCAAGAACAAGTGGCATCATATGTTCCAACGGCTGTTGTTGTGATTACAACAGGCTCGATTCTTTCTCTCTTGTTCACCGCCGTGTTGAGTAACGAATCCTTCCGTATACCTTCGACAGCAGCAGGGTTGTGGTTCCTCGGCCTTCTTGGTCGCACGCATGAAACAACGGATGGACGTTACCAACGAGGTCGTCTCATGGGATACCTTACAGCGAATCCAGGTTGCCATTTCCGAGCACTTATGGCCGCTTTGGATATGAGTAACGGTCAGATCACTCACCATTTACGTATTCTTGAATCCGAAGAAGGCATTTGGAGAAGAAAAGATGGTCGTTTGGTACGCTATTACCCACTTACCAATTCACTTTATCCAAGTATGGATGAAGACGATTTACCGGTCCCTCCGCTTTCGCCTGATCCAAACAGTCTTCAAGGCAAAATACTCACTCTACTCGACCGTGAAGGCCCACTTGGGGAATTCCCAACGCAAGCCGAACTTGCAGTACGACTGGAAAAGAGTCAGCAACTGGTTTCACATCACTTACGAACATTGCAGAAGTTTGGGCTTGTTGAGAAAAGAAAAATGGGTCTGAAGAACCGCTACAAACTCACTCGAGAGGCAATTTTCCTCTTAGAGACAAACAAAGATTTCACTCATGAAGATTGACTTCACGCTGAATTCCTTGGTGTTCGATAGCCCATTCCAGTTCGCTCCAACCAAGTTTTTCTGCTATTTCGTCCACTTCTTTCCGGTCATTCTCATGGTTCAAGAGGATTCCAACAACACCACCTCCGCCGGCGCCCATTACTTTCCATGACATAATGGAATATCCAAGCTGTAAAGGTTTGAGATACTTTTCAAAGGGGGCATTGAATTCCTTTCCGAGCATATTGACGCTCCAACTTCCGCGATACATACTGAGAGCGAAATGGTCCCTTGATTCGTGTTCAATTGCTTCAAGCATCTCTCCCGTAATATGCCGAATTCGATGTAAACCATCCTCCACCGTTCCATCCCCGTCGTTGAATTTACTCCAAACACCCTCGTGTAAATCCCCAGAGACATGGGTAATCCCGCTGTCAAAAAGCACGAGGTTACTTTCAATCCAAGAAAGAAATTCTGGTGACGGATTCAGAGGAGTAGAGGTAACAGAATCACCTTCGAAAACGAGATGCTGCATGCCACCAAGAGCACTGGCCCATTGGTCTTGGCGTCCGCCCGTATTGCCGAGTAAAGCCTCGAATTGGAAAGCGAGTTCTGCAATTTCTTCGGGAGTTCTATCATCACCAGAAATAGCCGATAACAGGGCGACATTCATCGCAGCAGAGGTTCCAAGGCCGGAACCTATTGGCATATCTGAACTGTATTTGACCGATATTTTACGCTCATCATCGATGTGCATTTCTGCAGTAATGTAACGGTTGATGGCGAGATTGATGACCTCACCTGTCGCTGTTGAACAATAGGCAGGTACATCGGTCCATCCTCCTGCTAGGTCGATTCGAACAGGAACACGAACGGTAACAGTCTTGGCCATGAATACCCGATAATTTCCACCCTCATGAAGAGTGGCATTCAAGTCAAATGGTTGATTCGGATGTTTATCTCGCAAGAGACTGGGTGTCATTATGGCTAAGGAATATACCCCCGTCAACGAAGTTGCCTGGCAACAAAAGTGGGATGATGCCAAAATATTCCACTCACAAATTCGGTCAGATCGCCCGAAGTTTTACTGCCTCGAGATGTATCCTTATCCTTCTGGAAAAATGCATATGGGCCACGTAAGAAATTATTCTATTGGAGATGCTGTTGCCCGTTACAAGCGAATGATGGGCTTCGATGTTTTGTATCCGATTGGGTTTGACTCCTTTGGAATGCCCGCTGAAAACGCGGCAATGGACGAAGGTGGTCATCCATACGAGATTACTGAACGAAACATGGCTTCAATTACCAAACAAATCAAGAGGATGGGGTTTTCATACGATTGGAATCGCCAAGTAAAGAGCCATGATCCCAAATACTACAAATGGAATCAATACTTTTTCACGAAATTTTATGAAAAAGGGCTTGCTTATCGAGAACATGCCCCGGTGAATTGGTGTACGCAATGTGAAACAGTTCTGGCCAATGAACAGGTCAAAGCGGGCCGATGCTGGCGTTGCAATGGTCCAGTGAATCAAAAAGAGATGAATCAATGGTTCCTCGACATTAACAAATACGCACAAGAACTTGTTGATGGGCTTGACACCATCGCCTTCCCTGAAAATGTCAAGTCCTTGCAACGGGACTGGTTGGGACGTTCAGAAGGTGCTCAAATCAGTTTCAAAGTTGCTGACTCGGATACCGTTATTGAAGTCTTTACGACCCGCCCTGATACATTGTTTGGCTCGACCTTCGTCACCCTTGCTCCCGAGCATCCTATATCGGAAGAACTTGTCAAAGGTACCGACTTTGAACCTGCATGGCAAGAACTCTATGACGAGGTTTCAGTTATGGCTGAATTCGATAGGATTCGTAACATGAAGAAGAAGAAAGGAGTTCCTTCAGGTCGATTTGCAATCCACCCATTAACCGGTGAAGAGATTCCAATTTGGATTGGTAATTTTGTTATTGCATCCTATGGTACCGGTGCAGTAATGGCAGTCCCAGGTCACGATGAGCGAGATTTTGACTTCGCGCAAAAATTCGACATACCCATCAAACGGGTATTGGTCATGAAAGAAGATGGAGATGCATCAGCACCACTTGAATCGGCCGAAACTGATTATGGTTGGATGGTTAACTCCCCAATAGAAGGGTTTGATGGTTTGTATGGTGAAGCGGCCAAACATGCAGTTACAATCGCACTCGATTCCGAAGGTCTAGGAAACCAAACCATTAATTGGAAAATTCGTCCTTGGCTTGTCTCAAGACAACGTTACTGGGGAACTCCAATTCCAATGATTCATTGCGATGAATGCGGTGTTGTTCCAGTTCCTGAACAAGATTTGCCAGTTGTGTTGCCAACAGATGTTAAATTCGGCCAAGGTAATCCTCTGGAATCTTCAGAATCTTTCCTCAATGTTGACTGTCCAACGTGCGGAAAACCTGCTCGGCGAGAAACAGATACTATGGACACCTTTGTTGACTCATCATGGTATTACATGCGCTACACTGACCCATTGAACGATGAAATGTGTTTTGATCCAGACCTCGTCAACCATTTCATGAACGTTGACTTTTATTGTGGAGGGATTGAACATGCCCAAATGCATCTTATTTATGCTCGCTTCTACACAAAAGCTCTCCGCGACCTAGGCCTGCATTCAATTGATGAACCGTTCAATGAATTACTTTGCCAGGGAATGGTAAATGCTCCTGCACCATGGTGTGAATCGTGTCAACTGACCTTCTCAGTATCTCATGCAGGCTCCCCTTGTCCGCATTGTCAATCTCAACTCACTGTACGCTCTGCCAAGATGAGTAAATCCCTCGGAAACACAGTATCTCCAGAAAATATGGTTGAGAAATATGGAGCAGACACCGTTCGCTTGTTCATTCTCTTTTCAGCCAATCCGACCGCTGGAATGGACTGGTCAGATTCAGCAATTGCTTCGAACCATCGCGTTATGCTGCAGATGGCAACCATGCCTGACCGATTACTGGAATGGAACGGAGGTAGTTCATCAATGGATACTTGGATGCTCGGGCGACTCAAGCAACGTTGCGAAGAGTTCCAACGCGCAATGGACCAATTTGATTTGCGACGGGCAGTTGAAATTTCGCACTATGACTTCATTAAAGACATCAATTGGTATGTTCGCCGAGGTGGAGAAAACCCACAGATTGGACTAGAAGTTCTCAACTCCTGGACCCATCTTGTATCGGTTTCAACTCCTCATTTGGCTGAAGAATGGTGGCTCACACTCGGAATGGAGGGTCTTGTATGTGGAACTGAAATGAAGGCACTTTCTTCGATTACGGCTGAGGAACAGTCTGCTCTTGACAGTGAGACTCTGCTTCGAAGCGTTCTTGATTCCGCTCGTCGAATCAAGGATGTTGCAGAACGCCATTTGGATGGCCCTGCTCAATCCGCCATCATCGTTGTATCCCCAACATGGAAGCGAACAATGGCAGTGGAGGCACTCAACTTCTTAGAACAAGGCGGTAGTCCGAAGAAATTCGTCTCACACCTTTCTCAAATGGATATCGCTCAAGGTGAACGTAAAGGGGAAATCATTGGATATTGGGGTAAGAAGATGTTGCCTCAAGTGTTCAAGTGGGACGACGCTTCACGTGTCCTTTTACGAAGTTCTCTTGATGAGGTAGAGGCTTTGACCCATCGCGTCTCTTTCATTGCTCAAGAACTCGGCCTTCAATCAGTTGAAGTTGTTCTTGGCGAGTCATCCGAAGATGAAACAGGTCGTGCGGGTGGTTCTCTCCCACTTGCCCCAGCAATTGTTTACGCTTAATCAGCGCTTTTGCCACTCGGTTCCAGTCCACCAATAGTTTGAACCATCATCCATGGCTCTCCACGTATATCCAGATTCATCAGTCCATTGTCGGAGGACAGTTGGTTCTGCTCCAACTGCGGGTTGCTGGATGACGGGCTGTTGAACGGTAGGCTGTTGATACGTTTGCTGAACTGGTTGAACTTGAGTTTCCATTCCAAGTTGTGAGAAGTCCTTGGAAATGCCCTCCTCCTCCTTTCCACCTTTGCGCATGAACAGAACTGCTCCTGCAGCTCCACCAAGAAGTAATACAACAACGGCAATAATGGTCATCATTTGCTTCTGAGCCGCCTCTTCCTCTGCGGCTTTCTCTGCCGCAAGTGTTTCAGCAATCAATTGAGCATTGTCTCCAACGCCATCACCATCAGTATCCAGCGTTTCCGCTGCGTCTTCTGGGAAAGCATCGGCGTTGTTTCCTATTCCGTCACCATCAGAGTCAACCGACTCCGACATGTCGAGTGGGAAAACGTCAGTATTGTCACCAACACCATCACCGTCAGTATCCAATGTTTCCGTCGCATCTTGTGGGAAAACGTCTGCGTTGTCTCCAACACCATCACCATCGAAATCAGCAGTTTCTGTAGCATCTTGTGGGAATACATCTGCATTGTCGCCAACACCATCTCCATCAGTGTCCACAGTTTCCGTTGCATCTTGAGGGAATACATCTGCATTATCACCAACGGTGTCTCCATCTGAATCAAGTGTTTCAGCAGGGTCATTCGGGAATGCATCGCCATTATCTCCGACTTCATCTCCATCACTGTCGATAGTTTCGGCAGGGTCATTCGGGAATGCATCAGCGTTATCTCCAACTGAATCTTCATCTGAATCAAGTGTTTCAGTTGGGTCATTCGGGAATACATCAGCGTTATCTCCAACGCCGTCCATGTCAGTGTCAGTTGTTTCAGTGAAGTCGAACGGGAATGCATCAGCATTATTTCCTACACCATCGTTATCTGAATCGAGTGTTTCTGTCGCATCGTTTGGGAATGCGTCACCGTTATCGCCTACTCCATCACTATCGGAGTCGGAAGTTTCAGTAGGATTGTTGGGGAATACATCCGTATTGTCACCAACTCCATCGCTGTCTGAATCAAGTGTTTCAGTTGCATCATTCGGGAATGCATCAGCATTGTCACCTACGCCATCATTGTCTGAATCGAGTGTTTCCGTCGCATCATTCGGGAATGCATCAGCATTATTGCCCACGCCATCACCGTCACTGTCAGTGGTTTCAGAAGAATCATTCGGGAATGCATCATTACCGTCGAGAGTTCCATCACCATCAGAATCAATATCAGTAATCACTGCACTATCTGGGCACGATTCTGTGTTGCCGAAGTCCGTTCCATCACTTGGTGTGACCGTCACTGTCCACGTATCTCCAACGGAGGTCGCCGAGGCTGGTAAAGTCATAAAATCGTTGTAAGCGGTTACAATTACTCCATCCTTCGACCATCGAATCTGAGAATTAGCCTCTGTATCGCCATCTCCATCATCATAGGTATAAGAAAGCATGAGAGATTGATCAACAGGAACATTGCCTTCGGGCATGAGTCTCAAATCGAGAACAGTTGGTGGTTGATTTTGAGGGACAATTTCAGTGACGGTTGTGGATACAGTATCCCATGAATCGCCGCTGGTTTGACCATTACCGTTTGCTTGTAAAACAGCTAATCCAATGTTGACGGTACCACTGCCTGAGGTTGGAGCGGTCCAATCCATAGTCCAACTCAAAGAACCTGAACCAGAGTGAGTAGCACTCGTACCCGAGAATTTGACCAATGAACCGGCATTTGAAAAAGTTCCTTGACTCACTTTAAGGGAAAAACCGCCAACAAATGCTTGACTGCCACCTGTAGAATCAATGGTAATGCTATATGTTGAGCCTGGGGTGTATGATGAAGGGAAATTGTGATTGGCAGTGATTCCATTTCCGCCATTTGAGTGGCACGAGCATCCAGACGATTGGTTATGCTTTCCACTGCTTGAACCTTCAATGGCAGGGGCTGCGGCGAGCAAAAGAAGTAATGCTGCGCTCAAGAAAATACGGAAAAAGGGTGACACATTTGATTGGCTGTTGCGCTTACACTTCTATCTTATGCTTACAACCGTCAACTATTCACCTTCAGATTCATCACCATTTGGTGACAATTCATCAATATTCGAGTAAGACTTTGATTGTTCTAATGGTTGCATAGTGTCTTTTTCTTTCACCGGTGGCTTGTTGAAAATAGATACATACACGGCTGCACAAATGAACAACCCAGCAAACAGATACAGTACGGAACTCATGGTTAATTTGTTGTTTGAAGATGAATCGTTGTTCACTGTATTTCCAAGAACAATCTGGCAGCCAGATTGATCCACTATCTTTCCAGCAATTGTATTGAGGCATAAGTCTTCAGCATTTGAAATTCCGTCAAGATCATCATCGAGTTGATATTGACTGCATCCTGTGATGCCAACTTCTTGCCCGAGCACTGTTCTTGGGCACAGGTCGTCTTCATCAAGAACACCATCTTCGTCATCATCCACGTCTTCATCACTGTCAATACATCCGTCGCCGTCAAGGTCTTGGCCTAAAGCAGCAATCCCGATTATTCCAGTCGGACAGTTGTCAATGACATCAACGATACCGTCTTGGTCATCGTCTTCATCTTCACTTAGGTCTCGGCATCCATCCCCATCATAATCGTCTATTGAAGCACTACTTGACCAGCGTATCTCTCCTCTCGGGCATGCATCATCAGCATCTCCAACACCATCTTCATCATCGTCGAAATCAGTGAGGGAATCATGACAACCATCCTGATCGTAATCATTCACAGAAGTGGAAGTCCAAAGAGGTGAATCACGAGGGCAATTATCTTCTGGGTTTGCTATGCTGTCTCCGTCCTCGTCAATATCGCACATGTCTCCTATGTTGTCTTCATCTAAATCCAATTGCTCAGGATTAGGCACATCGGGACAATTATCCATTTGGTCTACCCACTGGTCCCCATCAGAATCGATATCGGCACATCCGTCTCCTTCGCTATCAACTTCTGGAGTCGAAATCCAACCAACCGGGCCAAGAGGGCATGCATCATTATGGTCGAAAATGGTATCTTCATCGTCATCATAGTCCTCAGTCGCATCTTTGCAACCGTCGCTATCATGGTCGGTTGAGGCTTCCGAAAACCATCCTATGTCGCCAAAAGGACAATCATCGATTTCGTCCCGTAGGTTGTCATTATCATCATCTTCATCACAAAGGTCACCTGCAAGGTCGTTGTCATGGTTTCCCTGTCCAGGGTTTGCTATTCGTGGGCAATTATCTTCTCCATCAAGGAGCCCATCATTATCTCGGTCAGTTTGATACAGCCAAACGCCTGAATCGTAACCCCCCCAGTTAGGCGATGTACCGTTAGCGGCTTCAAAAGATCCAGAATACACAAAGGAAAGCTGCGGTGAGCCATCGTAACCAAGTGAAAGCGAAGTTGCCTCATCGTTTCCATCTCCTCCCGCTTGAAGTGCCCATTCCCAAGTGTTATTTTCAAGTAATTCTGCGAGGAAAATATCATTGTACGTATCGCTACTGCGGCTGTCCAAATCCTCCAGCGTATCCGGACCGAGCGTTAAACCTGCAGACGTAGTTCCTGCGACGAATGTCCCACCTTGTGGTGAGTGAACGATTGATGTGGCTCGATCTATTCCAACTCCACCACCTCGAATCAGATTGACCCATCCGCCTGTGTGTGAAATTTCGCCAACGAAGAAATCTACACCCGATGACTGTGTTGTGTATTTTGAGCCAAATGAAGCATTTCCAGAGAACTCACCAACTGCACGGATTCCAGTTATTGATTTTCCGTCGCAATCCCATACTCGGTCTTCTCCAATGCCTCCCCCTGAGATCGCCCAGTTCCATCCAAATTCCGAATAACTGGCAATAGCGACATCAGTTGAGCCGGCAGAACTTATTCGGTACTCCTCTAACTGAAGTGTTCCTCTAAAAGACACTGCGATATACATTTGTCCTGTTGAATCACTACATAGCGAGCCATAAACCTCTATTCCACCTTCAGAATCAGCGACGACATAAGAAAGAACTTGGCCGTTCTCATCATACGTTGCAACAAGAAGACTCGATTCTTGTGGTGCTTCAACGAGGCTTCCGTTAAATTGCAATGGGCCACGGAAATTAACCGCAAGATGTATCTCATTTGATTCTGAAACCATCATGTCAATGACAAACAGTTCGTTTGAATTTCGAACTTGTGTTGACCAAATCCATGAACCACTAGCATTCAAACGAGCAAGAAATGTATTACCATCGTCATCAGCGTCCTCTTTCAGAAGAGGACTCAAATCTCCGAGATTGAGTTGACATGAATCTCCGGCACTGTTCAAGCAATATGTTCCCGCAACAAGAAGGTCGCCATTCGGCATAACGTCAATCGCATCGATTGTGTCAACTGCGGCAGAACCACCGCTAACTGCGGAAGTTACGCTCCCATTTTCATCCATCCATACAATGAAGAAATCAGTATCTTCACTACCACCGGAAGCACCGATACCGTCAATCTGGTCACGGAATTGCAAGTTGCCTTGAAACCAACCAGCAGAGGCGCTGCTACCATTTTCGAGGGACACGCTGCCGTGAATGAAATCATTGAGTGGGCCCCCGATTGAAGAAACCCAACCCAGCGTTGTCGTATTATTGCCATCGGCTGCAAAGACTTGGTTTGAGGAATCTCCCCAAGGTTTGGTATCTATTGGGACAGAGCTTATGCTTCCAAGCAGGAACAAAGCAACCATCGCTTTGCAAAGAAGAGCCCTGCGCATAATGAACGGATAATGTTACAGCATTTGAAACCGTGTGCTATGTGTCCCACAACTTCATGACGGGCGCATTCGTGGATGTAACATGGGCACTCCGCAAGGTGTTTGGCGGCATTCGTTACAAGCCACCCATTCAATTCAAGCGGGTGAGAATCTCCTCAATCTGGACACTTGGCCCTCGTGGAATACTTCTGCTCAAAGAGTTCTATCTTCGACAACAGGTCACCTTTCAGAAGGGCAGCGATTTGACCTTCATCGTGTTGAGCGACAGCGTTTGGTCGAAGAATTATGGTCTGTTCATACCATTCGAAAAGGGGAATCTCCTGATTTCCTTGAAATCGAGTTTGAATGGCTGGGCCAGCAAAGAGAAGGAAAAGCAGTCGGAACATCTCTGAAATCTCTGCGAATGGCAGTCACTGTATTGTGTGAAGAAGAAGGAGGAGTCGAAATTGCTGCATGGTGGCAAATCCCTTGGTGGGCTCGACCCATTCGTGCTCAAATAAACGCTCAAGCAAAATCATTTGCCACCCAATGGCTCGAGGATTTGACGTCCAGAGGCACGGTGTCACATGGTGAATCCCAGTCGTTTTCTTTTGGCGTGGAAGAAGGCGAGCATTCAAAGACGGTCGTCGACGACCCTGTTTGATGAGCCAACCAAACAGCGAGAAAAAAAAGAGTTCATCCAATGGTAAAAACTCTAACTCGCGTAATAATCGCCGAGGTAACAGACCAAACAGACCTCGACGTTATGGCAGTACTGCAAAAAAGACTCTTGAAGAACGAAACGCAGTTGCAATCAAAAACATGGACTCACAGGCACGCGAAAGGTTTGATAAAACCCCCTTGCCGATGGGATTTCCTGAAGACATCGAAGAACCTAAAACGTTCAAATTTGAATGGAAAATTTCTCCAGTCCCCCTAAAAGACGAAGAAGAAATGGCTGGCAAAGTTATGCGTAAAGGCGAATTTGGTTGGTTAGAGGACGAGCGTGTTGATGAAATTGCAGTAATTGCAAAGGATTACAAAATGACTCTTGAACAAGCCCTTTCTCTTCGCTCAGCCCTTCTACAGCAGAAAACAGTTTACGGCCACGGACGACTTCGTTCCCAGGGAAAGAACATGTTGAGATTATACAAGGAGGGCGTAAGCGTCGTTGATTTATCAACACGATTTGATTTCCCACCAATGAATATCTTCCGTATCATTCTTGGCGAAATGCGCTGGTCAAAATCCAAAATTAAGGAAAGTCTTCGTCAACCCAGCCGTTTGAGTGAACGGGAGCGAGTTGAGTTTGAAGCAGCAGAGGCGGCTGACCGTGTCTCGAATGTTGATCAGGGTGAATCTCAAGAACGAGCAGATTTGTTTGAAGATATTCTGGCTGATTGGTTTGAAGAGCAAGGAGTTCGACTTCGGCGTCAACCTGAAATGGTCAAAGAACAAAAGCAAGATTTGGGTCGACCCGTACGAACGCCAGATTTACTTTTCCTCGACCATGTTGAAATCAACGGGAAACCCGTTGCTTGGATTGATGCAAAGCATTTCTATGGAGCTGATGTTGACTTCCAACGCAAGAAAATGGCGAAGCAGATGGCGCGTTATATTGAGGAATGGGGGAGCGGTGCAGTTGTCTACCGTCATGGCTTTTCCCAGAACCTCTTCATGCCCGGGTGTACTTTGCTTGACGCCAATGTGTTAGACCTAAGCAAACTTGGTTCTGGTGAGTAATCACTGAATGCGGGTCTCTCGAACACCGAGTCCGTTTGTTCGTAACGCATCACATATGGCTTCTAATTCGTGTTCTAAAAGCGGTTGATCCAATCGGCGTGGAAGAATGGAAACAGATACGCCGAGCATGCACAAGCGAACATTAACTCGTGCTTGTAGGTCGAGTCGGAGGATTTCTTTTTGAACCATCGCAAGGAGGTTTTTTCGTACTTTCTCCTCAAGCAATCCAGAAGCGTCGGCAAAGTTCCTTGATTCAAGCATCAGATCAGGCCACCGTTCAAAGGTCCAATCTTTGAGTCGTAAACGAGCAACAGATTGTTCACCTGCTTTTGATATTGAACGCTGCCAAATCGGGTCGTCAATGTAGGTTGATGTATGCCGACTTTCTTCAGGTCTCCACACAACCAGAATTGGCTGGCTGGTCGTGAAACTTACTACTTTTCCTCCCGAACCCGGGGCACCTGGTTCAAGTCGTAGTTCTACACCCTTAGCAGAGATTCCCAAGACATCGCCAAGTCCAGAGCCATGCATGCGCTCAATTCGATGTGCTAGGCGTAAATATTGTTCATCAGAACCCTTACTGGAGAGTGCGTGAAAAGCCCTTGCTACAGCAATTAAACCAGCAGCAGACATTCCAAAACCTTGACTGGTTGGAAGTTCTAAAGTGACGTGTATTCGATAAGAATCTTCCCTCTTGATGAGCCTGGCTTGTCTTAACTCTTCAACCAAGTCGAGATAAATCCGTCCGGAATTTTTCATTTCAAGACCGTCCATTCCTAGAACTTCTATGGAAATATCTCCATCCGTTATGGGGCCAGCAGGCGTATCTAACCGAGAACCAGAAGATAACTGCCCTTTGAATTCAGGTTTATTGGAAGAGACAAACTCAACGTTTGCTTCTACGCCGTCTGCGATGTTCAACCCTGCCCCCCGGCTCCCTTGAGAACGGGCAAGGTGTGAATCCTTCCAGATTGAAAACAAGAGCGTAATGTGCCCTCCGCATCGCTCGACAACCATGATGTTCATTTGAACCATCGAGCGTAGTGACTTGAACTCTCGCCTCAATTCACGCGTCGTCTTGCTTTTTCTCTCGAATCTTTTGGCATTGAAGCCTCATTTCTTCATTGAATATTTCTTGTTTCTCTTCATTACTCAATGCAACATACTGGATTTCGTCCTGAATACAATCGAAATGGTGGGCGAGCAGTCGGAGCTCTAAAGGAATAATATCGTAAAGTTCCATGTCATTTTGCTCTAATGAGATCCCGTCTGAATAATACGATTGAATCCATTGATGGTCCTCCGCTTCATGGAGTAAAAACATCTCTAAAAGAGGGATTAACGCTGATAATTTTTCATCATCATGTAATCCCAATACCATTGAGACAAGTCTGTCTGCGAGAGGCACCTTCTGCCCCTTCCCGCTGGGAGAAATACACAATTGGCACCACGAGACTTTCTCCAGTGTTTCAATCGGTTCAGCAACAGAACCGAAGACTAAGATTGGTTGTGTCTCGGTAATGTCGTGCTCAGTTAGCATAGCTTGGCCGACAATTCGATACTTACGTCCTGATTTACTCTGTAAGTTGAGTTTATAGTTCACGACAGGAAGTTCGTCTGTGTTTTCAGATTTGATTTCTTCGCTATCGACACTCATCCATTCATATTCGGAACAGAGGGCATGGAGCCACTCCATGGCTCGTTTTTCTGATTCAAAAGGTTGACACATTTCTTCGAGCGCGTTCATACTTCGTTTTCTTTCAACCCTTTATCAAATCCACTGCTTTTCAAGCGAAGAGTTTTGAGCCACGGCTTCTTGATGATACCATGACCCTCAGTATCGGAGACGCAGCACCGCCATTTGATCTTCAAAATTCAAATCCACACTATGGGGCTACATCGATGACCCTCAGCGATGCTCGAGGAGAAAAGGGCCTTCTTGTTGTTTTTGAATGCAATCATTGCCCTTATGTGGTTGCGAGCATTTCCCGTCTTGAAGCGATGGCTAAGAAAGCCGAGGGTCTTCAGATTGGTTTTATCGGCATAAATTCGAATGACCCTACAGTCTATCCAAACGATTCATTTGAGCATATGCAAACTCGGGCGGAGGGAATGTCATATCCTTATCTTCACGACTCAACCCAAGATATTGCACATGCTTATGACGCGAAAAGAACTCCAGAGTTTTTCCTTTTTGACGGCGAACTGAACCTCGTTTACAAAGGACGAATGGATGACTCTCCTCGGGATCCAACTCAGGTGAATACTCATGAATTAGACGACGCGATTCGATCTATGCTCGATGGCGTCGCTCCAGAAATCGCCGTCACTGAATCGATCGGTTGTTCTGTAAAATGGAAACGGTGAGTTCGATGTCAGGTTGCCGGCGACAATGCGATTGGGACAAGAACATGGTCTGCAGGAGCTGTGGAATCGACTACGGTATTGTTGACGATTCCGGCGGCAAGGAGGAAATTAAAACCCCACCTGCCGAAGAAGAGTAATCAGTATTGCTCAAGAACCAGTTCCGTGGTTGTAGAAGCAATCTCATTTGGGGCGGCAAGCCACATTTTATCGAGCAATGTTCGCAGCGCCATAGTATCGTCAACGTGGACAAGAGCGACCAAGTCGGCGCTTCCTGAAACTTCGTAAATAATCTCGATTCCATCCCATCCAGTAACTTCGGATGCGAACGAACCTATTTCGGCACCTGGCGAAACTTTGATTCGGACAAGAGCGGTGAGTCCAACGCCGCCTTCACGTACGGTGTAGCCTCGAATAGTCCCTTCCTCTTCCATTTTGCGAACGTGTGTTCGAACGGTTCGTTCAGATGCCCCTACTTCTTTTGCCAGTTCAACATAGGACATTCTTCCGTTGGTTCGGAGTTGAGCGAGAATTGCACGGTCTATTTCGGATACACGAGGCATGGCCAGTCCTACGGTTTTGAGTATATCAACCCATCTTAATGCCTTTTTACGACATTCATTCTCTCAAACCTGCCGGAAAGTGGAATTGCGGCTGAAATCTATCGGTTCTCTACGATGAAATGGGTTTGTCCGTTTCATTCAAAGGTCGCCAATGATTGCATTGATTTGGGGAAGTTCATGTCTGGTCACATCACCGGTCTCGATGCTCGAATGATTCTCGATAGTCGTGGGAATCCAACCGTTGAAGTTGACTGTTATGTCGATGGGAATTTACTCGGGCGTGCAGCGGTTCCTTCAGGCGCTTCCACCGGTGCGTATGAATCACTTGAAATGCGTGACGGAGATGCATCGAGATATCTTGGAAAAGGGGTTACACAGGCTGTTGAAAATGTCACGGACAGAATCGAAGAAGTTCTTCTCGGTATGCCGGTTGATGAACAACGTATCCTCGACGAATTGATGATTGAATTAGACGGCACTCCCAACAAAGCCGAGTTGGGTGCAAACGCAATGCTCGGTGCGTCTCTTGCATGCCTCCATGCGGGCGCTGCAATTCATGAATTACCTTTATGGAAATATATCGGTGGAGTGGCAGGTGGCTTGATGCCGGTACCAATGCTGAACATCTTGAACGGAGGCGCTCATGCTGCAAGCAACGTTGATGTTCAAGAATTCATGGTCATGCCTCACGGTTTTGATACATTCGAAGAAGGACTTCGAGCAGGAGTTGAAACTTATCACGCCCTCAAAAAAGAACTCAAAACAGACGGTTTGCTCGGCGGTGTTGGCGATGAGGGGGGTTTTGCCCCTAATTTACCGGCGAATGAGGATGGTTTGAAATACATGGTTCGAGCCATTGAAAGTGCTGGATATTCCGTTGAAGAAATGGGGATTGCGATGGACGTAGCTGCAACTGAATTTCATGAAAAAGACGGTTACCACATGGATGGTAAAGTTCTGTCAAGTGAAGAACTCGCAAACGTATATTCTGGATGGCTTGATGAATACCCTATTCTCTCAATCGAAGATGGATTTGGAGAAGATGACTGGCGTGGGTGGACAAACTTTACCAAACGTGAAGGGCATAGAGTTCAATCGGTTGGAGATGACTTGTTTGTCACTCAGTCTGAACGTTTAGCCCAAGGTATCGAACTCGGTGCTGCGAACGCCATGCTCGTTAAGTTGAATCAAGTGGGGACAGTCACTGAGACCCTTGAAGCAATGGATCTAGCAACTTCAAACGGTTTCAATAATGTCATTTCACACCGTAGCGGGGAAACAGAAGATGTAACAATTGCTGACCTTGCCGTAGGGACTCGTGCAGGCCAAATCAAAACCGGCGCACCAGCTCGAAGTGATCGGGTTGCAAAGTATAACCAACTGTTGCGCATCGCTGCAGATGTTGATGAATATCGTTCACCGTTTTGACGGCTTTTGAATTACAGTCGTTTAAGTAGGGGCTGTGAAAAAATAGCAGCATGAAGAGAACACTCGTATCCCTCATTTTAGCCAGCCTACTCGTATCAACCCTACCACTCAACGTGGCAGCCGACGAAACCGAAGATATACCAACAAACGCCGCAGCAACAGGAGTTCATGACTCTCTCGTAGCCGCACTGACCCACGCCGATCTTGTGGCAACACTGCAAGGCAACGGACCATTCACGGTCTTTGCCCCTACTGATGCTGCATTTGCAGCAGCAGGCATTGATCTTAACGACTTCGACACCGAAGAGGAGAACAACACCCTCTCTGATATTCTTCTCTACCACGTTTACAGTGGTGCAGTTGCATCCAGTGATGTTACTGACGGTCTAACCGTTACAATGGTGAACGGAGCAGATGCCACTTTTACAGTCGCCTCTGACGGAACAGTCATGGTCGGTGATGCGACCGTTACAACAGCGGATGTCCAAGCCAGTAACGGCGTCATCCATGTTATCGACAAGGTGCTCACTCCGCCGGCGCCTGGGCCATCTCTTGACATTCCAGCTACAGCTCAATCGACTGGTGTGCATGACTCGCTCGTAGCAGCACTCACCAAGGCAAGCCTAGTTTCAACTCTGCAAGATGTGGGACCCTACACGGTTTTCGCTCCAACGGACCAAGCCTTCACCGATGCAGGAATTGATCTCTCAGCATTTGAAACCGAAACAGAAATCGCAGCGCTGGCAGACATTCTTCTCTACCACGTTTACTCCGGTGCAGTCGCATCAACAGACGTAACTGACGGACTCACAGTCGCAATGGTAAACGGAGACGATGCAACCTTCTCCGTCACCGATACAGCCGTAATGATTGAAGGAGCAACCGTAACAACAGCAGATGTCATGACAACAAACGGTGTTATTCACGTCATCGATAAGGTCCTAACCCCACCGGCGGACCCAGTCGTCCTGTCAGACATTCCAACAATTGCTCAGTCGACGGGTGTCCACGATTCGCTTGTTGCTGCACTGACAAAAGCCAACCTCGTAGCCACATTGCAAGGAGACGGACCGTTCACGGTATTTGCACCAACGGATCAGGCCTTCACAGACGCAGGTATTGACCTTGCAACATTTGAAACTGAGGAAGAGATTGCAACACTCACCGACATCCTCCTTTACCACGTCGCATCAGGTGCAGTCGCATCCACAGACGTCACAGACGGACTCACTGTCACCATGGTGAACGGAGACAACGCCACTTTCACCGTGACTGCCGACGCAGTAACGATTGAAGGAGCAACAGTCACAACAGCCGATGTCATAGCAAGTAACGGTGTCGTTCATATCATCGACAAGGTCCTCATGCCACCGGCAGACCCAGTCGTTCTGTCAGACATTCCAACAATTGCTCAATCAACAGGCGTCCACGACTCGCTTGTTGCTGCACTGACAAAAGCCAACCTCGTAGCCACATTGCAGGGAGACGGACCGTTCACGGTATTTGCCCCAACGGACGAAGCCTTTACCAACGCAGGCATTGATTTGGACACCTTTGTCACTGATGAAGAAATAGCTACCCTCTCTGATATCTTGCTCTATCACGTGTTTTCTGGCGCAGTCGCATCAACTGATGTGACTGACGGATTAACCGTCGCAATGGTTAACGGAGACAATGCAAGTTTCACAGTTACCGCTGCTGGTGTAACAATTGAAGGGGCAAATGTCGTCACAGCTGATGTTACAGCGAGCAACGGTGTTGTTCACGTCATTGACAAGGTCCT
>TARA_B110000444_G_scaffold177434_1_pt1 | contig 29733 bp, 27 predicted proteins | sample TARA_B110000444 | Tara Oceans TARA_B110000444 (sample SAMEA4398370) | marine metagenome | biome: Polar Biome; feature: [SRF] surface water layer (ENVO:00010504); material: water (ENVO:00002006), including particulate matter (ENVO:01000060) such as... | depth 5 m | reverse complement strand
AGTAAGTCAATTATTTGAATTTGTATTGATCTATCAAGAGCAGATGTTGGTTCATCTAAAATCATAAACGCTGGTTGTAATATTATAGACCTAGCAATTGCTATTCTTTGTCTTTGGCCCCCTGAAAATTCATGGGGATATTTAAATTTCATATTAGGATCTATTCCAACATCAATCATTGCTTCTTCAATTTTCTTATTCTTCTCATCTTTTGAAAGACTGAAGTGAACGTCCAGACCCTCCCCTATAATTTCTCCAATAGTCATTCTTGGAGAAAGAGATCCATATGGGTCTTGAAAAACAATCTGGATATCTTTTTTTAGATTTTTCATTTCTTTTGAGTTGTATGATTGAAGATCTTTTCCTTGATACTTAATCTTGCCTTCATATTTAATAAGATTTGCAATTGCCCTTCCTAAAGTAGATTTACCTGAACCTGATTCTCCAACAAGCCCTATAGTGGTATTTTTTTGAATATCAAAAGAGATATTTTTTACCGCATGAAATCTATTTTTTTGAAAAAATTTAACAGAAGGTATGTCATAAAATATATTTAGATCTTCCACTTTAATCATTGAAGTTGATTCTAGTAATAGCTCTTCTTTTGGAAGAGGTTCGGCATCTAGTAATTTTTTTGTATATGGATCTTTGGGATTATCAAAAATTTCATTTGTAATACCCTGTTCTACAATCTTGCCATCTTTCATTACACTCACAGTATCTGAGAACTCCCTTACAAGGCCAAGGTCATGAGTTATAAAAAGTATAGACATGCCAAGTTCAGATTTTAGTTTCCCCATAAGATCAAGGATTTGAGCTTGAATTGTTACATCTAATGCTGTGGTGGGCTCATCAGCAATTAATAATTTAGGTTTATTCACGAGAGCCATTGCAATCATAATTCGCTGCCTTTGCCCTCCTGATAATTCATGTGGGTAACATTTAAACCTTCTTTCTACATCAGGTATTTCTACAAGCTGCATAAGATTTTTAGCTTCTTGCTCAGCCTCTGATCTGGTCAGGCTTGAATGCAATAATGCTGACTCCATAATTTGCTTACCAACTCGATGGTAAGGATTTAATGATGTCATAGGTTCTTGGAAAATCATTGATACTTGATTGCCGCGAATTGAACGAAGTTCATTTTTTGAAGCATTTAAAATATTTATTCCATCAAAAAATATAGATGAATCATCTCCATATGAAGATTTCAATTCAGGTAATAATTGGAGAATTGACATTGCTGTAACAGATTTTCCAGAACCTGATTCTCCCACTAATGCCATAGTCTCATTTTTATCAAGAGATAAGCTGATATTGTCTACTGCTCTAAAGAGAGTATCTCTGACGTTAAAGTCGACCGATAAGTTATTTATTTCTAGCAATTTATTCATAATATTTTTTTATAATCATTTAAAAAATCAAAAGCTGCAAATTTGGCTGCCTTTAATTTTGTCATGGTTACAAATCCATGAAACATATTGGGATAGTGAATATGTTCAACTTCCACTCCCTCTTTGTCTAAAATAGAGGCATATTCTTCACCTTCATCACACAAAGGGTCAAATCCAGCAGTAATGATTAATGTTTTTGGATTATTTAAGCCATTTGGAAACTTAGTTAAATTAAAACATGGATCCTCGTTGTCTTCATTAGAACTTCTTAACTGCTCCCAAAACCACACCATTATATCACTTGTTAAAAAATATCCTTCGGCAAATAAGCTATGTGATTCTGATGAACAGAATGGGTCTGTCATCGGATATATCAAACATTGGCTTGAAGGTAGCGTCATGTTATTTAAAGCAAGATAGTTTGATGTTGCAGCTGCAAGGTGAGCTCCCGCACTATCCCCACATAAACTTATATTATTATTTGTAATATTTTGATTATTTAGCCAGCTCATTGCTAGATGAGCATCGTTAATAGCTTTTGGAAATTTATTTTCTGGAGCTAAACTGTAATCTAAAGAAAAAACTCTTACTCCCATTGCATTTGCCATATTTGCAACCCATCTATCATGAGTCATCACATCGCCAATTACATATCCACCTCCGTGAAAATATAAAATTACCTTTTTGCTTAAAATATTCTGAGGTATGTATTCTCTTAATAAGAGAGAGGTTTCTTCTGAAAGAAGATTATGATCTTTTGATATAACTGTTTTAGGCCGGTTTACTGAAACAGGCGTATCAGCCCTTGTCTGATTTATTGAAAGCCTTAGCTTATTTGTAAATTCAGTCTCACCTAAAGTACTTATGGGTGTTAAAGCTATAAGTAAGGATGATTTAAAATCTAGAACTTGTCCTCTTATATAAGAATCTTTTTTCCAAAAAAATATTCTTAACACCCATGATGGTATGAAAAAAAAGATATTTAAAAAAAACCTTCTATACGACATTCGAAATAACACTCAATATAAATAAAATTAATAATCCCTTACTAACATTAATTTTATATAATGCTTTAATGTTATTAAGAGCTTCAAAGTTATTATACTTTTTATTAGTATTTATTCATGTAAACCTTTTGCAGGCCGACCTCCTAGATGAAATTAGCAACAAAGGTAAAATACTTGATGCAAAGGATGCTTTTAAGATGTCCTTATTAGTTAACCAAAACAAGAGTAGCATTTCTTGGGAAATTGCTCCAAAACATTACTTATACCTTGATGATATTAGCATTAAGTTAAATGAGACATTTTTAGACTTCACTATAGAGCAAAGCTCTCAGAGCTCATTCGAAGATGCTTTCTTTGGTAATGTTGAGATTTTAAAAGAAATATTTAAAATTTCTTTTTTAACACCAGTACCAGAATTAGAAAAAAAAGATATTATTGTCATCAATTATAGAGGGTGTGCAGAGGCTGGCTTTTGTTATCCTATGGAATCATTTACATATAGAATTTCAGACAAAATCCTATAATACCTTCGAAAATACAGCTAAAATCATCAAACATGAAAATATTATTAATTAATGGTCCTAACCTAAATCTTCTAGGCAAACGAGAAGCTAGTATATATGGTGATGTTACTCTTAAAAGCTTGGAAAATAATTTACTCAATCTAGCAAATCAATATGAGTGTGAGCTTGATTTTATCCAAAGCAATGCTGAGCATGAAATAATTGATGCAATTCATAATGCGCTTGATTTAAAAGTAGAAGTAATTTTAATCAATCCTGCAGCTTTTACTCATACAAGTATAGCTATAAGAGATGCTTTGCTTGGAGTTAATATTCCTTTTTATGAGATTCATATATCTGATGTTTTTGCCAGAGAAGAGTTTAGACATAAATCATTTTTTTCAGACATAGCTATTAATATTTTTTCTGGTTTAGGTGTAGAAGGTTATGAAAAAGCGTTATTAGAAGCAATATCAAAATTTAAGAGGTCCTAACATGGATATTAGAAAAATTAAAAAATTAATAGAGATGCTCCAAGAATCTGATCTTAGTGAAATTGAAGTTAGTCAAGGTGAAGAATCCGTAAGAATTTCACGTGGGAACAATAATTCTATTGCAGTTAATAATCAGCCTGGCAATGCAACTATTGAAAAAGTTATTGAAACTCAAGCCAAGATAACTGGACATGAAATTAAGTCACCCATTGTTGGAACTTTCTATAGAAAACCTAATCCTGAAAAACCTCCATTTATAAATGTTGGAGACATAATAGAAAAAGGTGACGTTATTTGCATCGTAGAAGCTATGAAAATGATGAATGAAATTAAATCTGATTTTAGTGGAAAAGTTATTTCTATTGCTGTTGAAGATGGTCAGCCTGTTGAGTTTGATCAAACTTTGCTCATCATAGAATAATATGTCTTATAAAGTACTTATTGCCAATAGAGGGGAGATAGCCTTACGAGCAATTAGAGCTTGTAAAGAGCTTGATATTGAAACGGTTGCTGTTTACTCAGCTGGCGATAAAGACCTCAAGCATCTTAGGTTTGCAAATCAAACTGTTTGTATAGGTCCTGAAAGTCCCATTGAAAGTTACTTAAATGCTCCTGCGATTCTTTCGGCTGCCGAAGTAACTGGAGTGAATGCTATCTATCCAGGCTATGGTTTCTTAGCAGAAGATTACACATTTGCAGAGAAATGTGAGCAAAGTGGATTTAAGTTTATTGGTCCAAATTCAGAAACTATTAAAATGATGGGCGATAAGATTACTGCTAAAACAATTGCTGAAAAAGCTGGTATTCAAATAGTACCTGGTTATAAGGAAGTACTTCCTGAAGATCCAGAAGAAATTAAAATTATTGCTAGGGAAATTGGCTACCCCATTATGATTAAAGCAACAGCAGGAGGTGGTGGAAGAGGAATGCGACTTGTTGAATCTGAGGATAATTTAATACACAACATAGAGATTACAAAGCAGGAAGCTGAAAATGCTTTTGGTAATAAAGTGGTTTATCTAGAAAAATTTATTTCAGATCCTAGGCATATAGAAGTTCAAATTGTTGGAGATGGAAAAGGGAAAGCAATTCATTTAGGAACTAGAGATTGCAGTATTCAAAGAAGACATCAAAAAATTATTGAGGAAGCTCCAGCTTCCAATCTAGATCCTGATGCGCTTTTAAATACCTTAAATTCATGCATTAAATTATGTAAAGATATTCAATATGAAGGAGTGGGTACTTTAGAATTCTTATATGAAAATAATACTTTTTACTTCATCGAAATGAATACACGAATTCAAGTCGAACATCCTGTTACTGAAATGATTACTGGTTTTGACCTAGTTAAAGCGCAATTGAAAATTGCTCTTGGGATTCCTATGAGCCTTGATCAGGACCAAGTCTTTTTTAGAGGCCATTCTATTGAATGTAGAATAAATGCAGAAAATCCTAAAACATTTACTCCATCGCCTGGGTTAATAAGCAAAATGCATCCACCTGGAGGTTTTGGAGTCAGGTTTGATTCTCATATTTACTCTGGTTATGTTGTTCCTCCATATTATGATTCTTTATTGGCTAAAATTATTACAACAGCTAATTCTAGGAACTCCTGTATTAAAAGGATGACGAGTGCCTTAGATGAATTTTTTGTTGAAGGTATTGATACCAATCATTCGCTTCATCAGGAATTAATGCATGATGCTGTTTTTAACAAAAATGAACATACAATAAATTACTTAGAAAACGAATTTTTTAAAAATTATGAATAAACAATACGAACCTAATATCATTGAAAAAGCTATTCAGTCAAGCTGGGAAAAAGATAGTAGATATGAAGTTAAAGCAGACGATAGAGAGAAATTCTACTGCTTATCTATGTTTCCTTACCCATCTGGAAAGCTTCATATGGGACATGTTAGAAATTATACAATTGGCGATGTAATTTCAAGGTATAAAAGAATGAATAATTTTAACGTCCTTCAGCCTATGGGGTGGGATGCATTTGGACTTCCTGCTGAAAATGCAGCTATTGCCAATAATGTTAGTCCTGATGATTGGACGCGAGAAAATATTGAGCACATGAAAGTCCAACTAAAATCTTTGGGTTTAAGTTATGACTGGTCAAAAGAGTTAAAAACATGCGATAAAAGTTATTACAGATGGGAACAACTCATTTTTAAAAAATTTGCAGACCAGGGTCTTGTTTATAGAAAAAAGGCAATCGTTAACTGGGATCCTGTTGATAATACTGTTCTAGCAAATGAGCAGGTGATAGATGGAAAAGGATGGAGATCTGGAGCTCAGATTGAGATTAAAGAAATTGATCAATGGTTTTTAAAAATAACTGACTATGCTGAAGAATTATTAGCTTCTCTAGATGGATTAGATTGGCCTGATAATGTAAAAACAATGCAAAAAAATTGGATTGGTAAATCTAGTGGTGCAGAAATTAAATATAAATTAGCCACCTCAGATGAATATCTAACTGCATTTTCAACCAGACCAGACACAATTTTTGGAGTTTCTTTTATTGCAATATCTCCTAATCATGAAATTTCAACTAACTTAGCTAAAGATAATGATTCAATTGCAAATTTCCTAGCTCAATGTAATGAGATATCTTCTGCTGAAGCTGATATGGCGAAAGCAGAAAAATTAGGTTTTGAAACAGATATAAAGGTAATTCATCCAATTACCAATGAACCCATCCCAGTATGGATAGGAAATTTTGTTTTATTGGATTATGGAACAGGCGTTGTAATGGGTGTTCCTGGGCATGATCAGAGAGATCATGAATTTGCATCAAAGTACAACATCCCGATCAAACAAGTCATACAAAAAACTGAAGATGATGAATTGCCCTTGTTAGAAAAAGGTACTTTGATGAATTCATCTCAATATAATGGAATGTCTTCAGATCAAGCTATAACCAAGATTAAAGAATTCCTTCAAGACAATGAGCTGGGCCAAGAGCTGGTTCAATTTAGACTGAGAGATTGGGGTATAAGCAGACAGAGGTATTGGGGATGTCCTATTCCAGTTGTATATGAAGATGGTATTCCTAGAATATTGAATGAAGATGAGTTGCCAGTAGAACTTCCAAAACTAGAAGAGGGAACTGCGCCAATTCCTCTTAGTAAAAATAAAGATTTTCTAAATGTGTCAGATGCTGTAAAAAGAGAAGCAGATACTTTTGATACATTTATGGATTCATCATGGTATTACGCCAGATTTCCTTCAGCTGATAATGATGAAGCTATTTTTGGAGAAGATTCTAACTACTGGCTTCCAGTTGATTTGTATATTGGTGGTATTGAGCATGCAATTCTTCATTTACTATATTCACGCTTTTTTCATAAGGCGTTAAGAGACATTGGCATGGTTGAAAACGATGAGCCCTTTAAGAGACTTCTAACACAAGGTATGGTCCTAAAGGATGGCGCCAAGATGTCTAAGTCAAAAGGTAATACTGTTGATCCTCAACCATATATTGAAAAATATGGAGCAGATACTGTCAGGCTTTATATGATGTTTACTGCCCCTCCAGAGCAAAGTCTAGAATGGAGTGAATCTTCTGTTGAGGGAGCTTCAAGGTTCTTAAGGAAAATATGGAATTTGGCTCAAAATAGAAAATATACAGAATATAAAGAACTGCCTAAATTCAATAAAGATGAATTAGCTCTTAGAAGAAAATCACACGCTACTCTTAAAAAAGTAGATCATGATTATGAGGTGAAGTTTGCCTTTAATACTGCAATAGCTTCAATAATGGAATTATTAAATTTTATTCCAGAGGAATATAAAGCAGCTGATGCAACAGATGCTCAGAAATTTTGTTTAGATGAAGCAATTATTTTTATGCTTAAGATGCTTTCTCCTATTACTCCTCATATAACTGAGCATCTATGGAATAGTTTTTATATAGATGATTCTTCAGTGGATTCATGGTGGCCTGAATGCAATGAAGATTTACTTGTAGTTGAAGAATTTGAATTAGTTGTTCAGGTGAATGGAAAAGTTAGAGGTAAGACTATTATAAATAAGAGTCTTGGGGAGAAAGAGATCGAATTAGAAGTTTTGAAAATAGAGAACGTATCCAATGCAATTGCTGATAATAAAATTAAAAAAGTAATTTATATAAAAGAAAAAATTATTAATTTTGTTATATAGTTATTGATGTAAATATCTAACTCAGTTAAATGAAAAAAAGCTTTATATTACTATCCTTGATGTTAATTGGTCTTTCCAGTTGTGGCTTCATGCCGATTCAAAATCAAGATCAGTTAGAGGTGGGTCAAATTATTTTTTCTGAAAATATTCCTGAATCTATGAAGATTAAATTTAAAGTAATTGATATAAATAAAATAAATAATATATCCCTGGATATCAAAAAATATTCCTTTAAAGAGCGTCAAATATATGGAGGCTCTGCTTTGCGAGCTTTAGAAGGCGAATTAAAAGCTGAAATTATTATTGTTATTACTAAAAATGGTAATGAGGTTACAAAGGATTTAACTGCCATAACGAACTACAGCTCTAATGAATTAAATCCTTTGGCTGAAAAAGAAACTATAAAAGAGTTAGAAAAAGCCCTGCAAAGTGAGTTAATTCGTCAGCTTGTTTTCGAGGTTAAGATTCTTGAAATGTGAAGCAATTAATCTAGGCAAGCATATTGGAAAATCTCCAAATATCTTCTATATCTTCGGATCTGAAATTATCCTAAAAAATCATGTTAAATCTAGAATACTAGAAACCTTATCTTCTAGAGGGTTTGTAGAGAAAGTTGTTATAGATCAGGAAAATTTTAAAGAGATAAAACCTACAATTGCTGCTAATGCTGGGGGATCGCTATTTGGATCTAATTTAATAATTGAGCTAAGACATGTATCAGGAAAGTTGCCTGATGCTATTACAGAGATCTTTACAGATAATTTACATATTTCTGAAAATATCAGCATTATTATAAATAGCCATTCTGAAAAACTAAGTTTGTCATCGAAGTGGGCAAAAAAAATGGAAGCTGAATCTCTTATAGTGGAATGTAAAAAACTAAAATCATTCGAGGAGCAGATATGGTTAAAGAAGAATCTAGCTTTTATACCTGATAATTTTAGATCAGAAGTTATTAGACTATTGTCTGATATGAATTCAGGTAATTTAGTAGCTCAACAAAATGAAATTCAACTCCTAAAATTATTGTATCTAGATTCAGATGAAGATAAAAAAGATCTATCTGATATTACGAATCATATGATAAATTCTGCTGAATTTAGCCCATTTGAATTAGAGGACGCAATCCTTCAAGGTAAAACAGTAAGGGCACTTGAAATAGTTAAATCATTAAGAAAGGCAGATAGTTATAGTGGACCTTTGTTAGTTTTCATTCTGGGTAAAATAACAAATCTAGCTTCCTTGGCATCTCATGAAAAAAGTCCCCAAACATATTTAAAAAATAATGGGGTCTGGCAATCAAAAATGAATGACTACTTGTCATTTATTAAAAATCAAACTCAAGAAGATCTAAATCTTATGCAAAAGTATATATATGACTTAGACCTCTGTTTAAAAGGTCTCGTTAAAAAAGATTTTTGGTTAGAGTTAGAATCTCTTATTTGCAGGCTTGGCGCTAGCTAGCTATTTTCTTTTGGAATAGATCCTGACATCTTTTCATTAATTCATTATCTAAATCTAAAATATTTTTAGAATTAATAACTTCACTAACTGGAGCTACTCCTTTAGTTGAGCTAGTAAACCAGATGCATGATGCATCTTTTAATTCATCAATGTGGTAGCTACCTTCCTCAAAAGGCATTTTATTTTCCTTAATAATCTCAATAAGAATTGCGCGAGTGATTCCTGGTAGAATCTGTTTTGATAGACAAGGAGTGTGGATTTTATTATCTTTTACAAAAAAGATATTACTTGCTCCTCCCTCTGTAAGAAGATTATCTTTATGCATGATAATCTCATCACAGTCATCTTGAGAAGCATTATTCATCTGAAGCACATTACCTAGCAATGATGTTGTTTTGATATCACACCTCCCCCACCTAATATCATTGCAAATAGCCACTTTTAAAGGTTTACATTTGAATTCTAAGGGCATGAGATAACCAAACGTCTCACAAGATATTCCTGAATCATAGATATGAGATCTGATTGCATCTATTCCTCTTGAAACTTGATAATAAATGTATCCATTTTTGTGTTTTGATTGGTCTAATAGACAAATTATCTCTTTTTGTATTTGTTCAATATTAATTGAAATTTTTAATTCTGATGAGCTGTAAATTAATCTATCAATATGTTGTTGGAAATAAATAAATTTTTTATCTTGAAAAGGAATGACTTCATAGAGACTGTCTGAAAAAAGATATGCTCTGCTTAAGGGTGAGACTTTTATGTTATCAAGATTATCTAACTTACCCTGATAGATTCCTTGGATTTTATTAGTCACCAGCTAGCCCAAAGAGATTAAGCACCCACAACCATATGCTCGACCAAAGTCTTCCAAAAAAACCTTTCGCCTCAACATCTGCTAGAGCCACTAACTCAGAAGTAGTAACAACCTTATCTTCACTAATAATATCAATGGAGCCTATAACCTGACCTTTTTGAATAGGAGCCTTTAGATTATTTTTATAATTATAATTCACTGTTAAATTCTTGAATGCCATTCTTGGAAGAGTAATATAGACATCTTCTGCTGAGCCTATTTGAACTGATTCAGATTGACCACCCCAAACTCTTATATCTTTGAGAGCTTGGTCTTTTGATAATTGTTTCTGGGTTGCAAAAAATCTAAACCCATACTCCAAAAGTCTTTGTGAACTATCAAACCTAGCATTATCAGATGGACTTCCGGCAACCACAGTGATTAATCTCATATCACCCCTTTTTGCTGAGCCTATTAAGCAGTAGCCTGCTGATTCGGTATGGCCAGTCTTAACACCGTCTGAAGAATCATCTTTCCATAAGAGCCTATTTCTATTGAGCTGTTTAATATCGTTATATGTATACTGTTTTTCTTTATATATAGCGTAGTGTTCAGGGAAATTTTTTATAAAACTAGCTGTAAGTTTTGCTAAGTCGCTTGTACTTGTGAAATGATTTGCGTCCGGTAACCCTGTTGAATTTTGGAAAAGTGAATTCCTTAAACCTAAAGATCCTGCATAAGCATTCATAAGATCTACAAATCCATCCTCTGTACCACCTGCATATTCAGCCATGGCTACAGAAGCATCATTCCCTGATTGAATAATAATGCCTTTTAATAATTTAGATACTGGAACCCTTTTACCAGCCTCAATAAACATTCTGGAACCTTCCATTCTCCAGGCTTTATTACTAATTAAAACTTCATCTTCTAATCTTATAAGATCATTAGATATTTGATCGGCTATTACATAACTCGTCATAACTTTTGTCATACTTGCTGGCTCTATTTGAGCATCTGAATTAAATTCAGCAATAACTGTATTAGTATTTGGTTCAATTAATATATAACTTTTTAAATCTAATTCAGGTGGATTAGGAACAAACGACTGTGCCTGCATCATCAGTGATTGAGATAGTATTAATAATGATAATATTTTTTTCATGATTTTAGCTCTAATGATAAATAATATACTGCCATGGCGTAAAAGTGGCTAATATTATATTTGGTAATGGCGATAAAGTTATCATCACCTACAAAATAAAGATCTTTCTTCTTATTCAAGATAAGTTCTTGCCCTACTCGAATAAAGTCTGTGTTATCTAAATCATTTAATGACTGAATTTCATTCAAGCTCAAATTATTAGCTATAGCTATATCTAATAAGGAATCTCCTTCTGCAACTACATACATCTTTTGCTCTCTTTCGGTAAACATAAGGGGTATAAATTTCTTAGATTCTTTATTGTGTTTATATGGCTTTCTGACATTATTAAATTTAACTTGCTGAACTATATTTGCATTCCTCTTCCAGCCATGAACTTTTAAATAATTTGCCACACTTGCCACTGCATCTGGAACTGAGTTAAATAAGTCAGCATAACCATCGCCATCATAGTCAATTGCGTATGCTCTATAGCTAGATGAGATAAATTGACCATAGCCCATAGCACCGGCATACGAACCCTCAACTGAAAAAATATCCAGATTATTTTCTTGAGTTAGCTGAAAAAATTCTACTAATTCACTCTTAAAAAATTTTGATCTTCTTGGAAAATCAAACCCTAATGTTGCAAGACTATCTAGAACTCTATAACTACCTTTAATTTTTCCATACCTTGTTTCTACACCCAGTATCGAAGTAATGATTTCTCTTGGGACTCCAAATTCTTTTTCCACTTGATCAAATAGATCTTTATTATCAGCAATAAAATTAATTCCGTTAGCAATTCTTTTATCTTCAATAAAGAGCTTCTTATATCTATCCCATGTCCATGTAAATTCAGCAGGTGATGACATTGATTCTAATATCTTGTCTTTTCTTTTTGCTGACTTTAATACATCAATTACGTATGTTTTTTCAAAACCATGATCTTTTACAAGGATATCAATTAAATCTTGTGCCTCTGGATGCTCTGAGTAATCCGAAGCTATAAAAGAACTAAAGATAAGAAATATGGATAAAAGATATTTCATTGTTGAATTAATTTTTTATGTGAAGCCATTGAGATAATAATACCAAACGCAATATAGAATGATAGTAGTGATGTTCCTCCCATACTAATAAACGGTAAAGGCATTCCAACTACTGGAAGGATTCCAACTACCATTCCTAAATTAACAAATATTGTTGTAACAAAAATTAAGCTGAGTCCTCCAATTGCTAATCTACAAAATCTATCTCGAGCATTAAAGGATAAATAAAAGCATCTAAATAAAATGAAAAAGTATATCGACATTAAAACCACTGTTCCAAGAAATCCAAACTCTTCGGCTATAACTGCAAAGATAAAATCTGTTTTAGTTTCAGGTAGGAAATCAAGGTGAGCCTGAGAGCCAGCACCGTATCCTTTGCCGAATATGCCGCCAGAGCCAATAGCTATTTTAGATTGAGTTATATTCCAACCTGTACCAAATGGATCAGCATCTGGATTAAAAAGTGTAGCTATTCTTTGTCTTTGAAAAGGCTCAAGCAAGTTATTCCATAAATAAGGCAAGGAAAGTATAAAAGCTGCAAATGCAGAACCTATAAATTTCCAGCTTAAGCCGGCTAAAAAAAGCACATAAAAACCAGCTAAAAGGATAACAATACTTGTTCCAAGATCTGGCTGAAAAACTATAAGAAAGAAAGATAGAGCAATTGCTAAAATAGAAATAAGAGTATGTCTAAGATTTATTGGAAGGGATTTATCATAAAGGTAAGATGCAAGATAAATAGGAAGTGCAATTTTTACTAACTCTGAAGGTTGTAGTGTGAAAAAGCCTAAATCTAGCCAACGCTTTGCTCCATTGATCTCATTGCCAAATATGATGGTCAGGATAACTAAAAAAATAGAAAATATTAAAAAAATCCCAGAAAAATTTTTATAAAAAACTGGATCTGGCTGACTAACGCCTATCATTAAAATAATACCTAGAAAAACAAATATGGATTGCTTAACAATAATATTGGTATTGCCTTGAGAGGCACTAAATAGAACTATAAGCCCTATTATCGATAATAATATTATCGATAATAGGAGATATGGATCATAGAAAAGATTGAAGCGTTTAAATTTTAATAATCTCATTATTCAATTAATTCCTTTAAAACTGCTATAGCAACTGGTCCAGCAACAGCTCCGCCACTTTCTCCATTTTCTATAACAACACTTACAGCATATTTTGGGTTAGGCATGGGTCCAAATGCAATCATTATTGCGTGATCTCTTTGAGTTTTATTTTTTCGAATTAACAAATAATCTTCTTTACTATCTAAACTAACTAACTCTGCTGTTCCTGATTTTGCTGCAACTTGAAATGATTTAAGATCTTTTAATCTTCTTGATGTTCCAGAAGAAGAATCAATAACATTAGTCATGGCATTATGTAATTGAGACCAGTCATTTTTATTAAAATTATTTAATTCTATAACTTTAGTACTTTTCTTTTTAGAAGATTGCACTATTGATAATTCCTTAACACTTCCTTTATTTGCAAGAATGCTGCTGTAGTATGCTAATTGTATTGGGGTTGATTCCATATATCCTTGTCCTACTCCAAGGTTAACTGTATCTCCCCTGGACCATCCTGAATTAAAATTATTTCTTTTCCATTGAGGGGTTGGGACATAGCCTGCATACTCATCGAAACAGTCCAAACAAACTTTTTTTCCAAATCCAAGTTTTTTAAGATGGTCTCCAAGTTCGTCAATATCTGCTCTATAGGCTAAAGAAAAGAAGAATGTATTTGAACTCACCACTATAGCTTTTTCTAAGTTTACTTCTCCATGACCTCCTTTTTTCCATCCTCGATATATTCTTCCATCTTCAGGTAAAGTAAAAAATCCTGGATCCTGAATTGAATAATTCCAATTAATTAATTCATTTTGTATTCCAAAAATTCCTAAAGCAGGCTTGATAGTAGATGCAGGCGGATAACTTCCTCTTAGTGCTCTATTAAAAAAAGGTTTATTCGGATTGTTGATTAAAGAAGAGAATTTTTCACTGGTAATGCCGTTAGATAAATCATTAATTGAATATGATGGAGAGCTAAATAATGTAACTATCGCTCCAGTCTCTATCTCTACTGCGACTACCGCACCCATTCTGTCCTGTAATGCTTTGTCGGCAGCAATATGAGAACCAAGATCAATAGATGTGAAGATACTATCTCCATCTATCGGATTTATCTGACTAATTTCCTTTAAAAGTTTTCCTCTTGCATCTACCTCATATACTTTTTCTCCAAATTGACCTCTGAGGATATTATCAAATGTTTTTTCAAGACCGCTTTTTCCAGAAATAAAGCCATTTGCATAACTAAAAATGGTTTCCTGTCTGGGATAAATTGCTTCTGAAAGAATATTGGTTAATTCGTTATCTGAGGGAGATCCAATATACCCGAGAACATGCGACAGCACTTTAGGGTAATCGGTATGTCTAGAATATCTTTTCTCAACTAACAGATTTGGATAATTATGTCTTCGAACCTCAAAGCTTGCTATCTGCTGCTGATTTAAATTTGTTTTAACTACTAACTCTCTGTTATATCTAGCTTTGCTTTTAAACTTTTCATAGAAAATTTCTTCCTCTTCTTCAGTGATGTCGATAAATGATTTAATTTGAGTTATAAAAAATTCTGGATCATCAATTTTATTAGGAATTGCTATTAAGTTAAAAGTTGGAATATTTTTAACTAGGATGGTTCCGTGCCTATCGTAAATAATCCCTCTAACTGGCTGAATATTCATCTCATGAGTTTTATTTTCTAGAGCAGCTATCTCATAATCTGAATAATTGGATACCTGAAGCTGGAATACTTGATAGAGAATTATTAAAAAAAGAAAACCAAACATCAAATAAACTATAAGTAACCTAAAGATGAAACTCCTTCTTTCAATAAAACGTTCTTGAAGGTCTATCATTTGTGGTATGGCTGGTTATTAAAAATTGAAAATGAGCGATATATTTGCTCAATTAAAATTATTTTAAAAAGTCTATGAGGAAAAGTAAGTGAGGAGACTGAAAAAATCATATCAGCTTTTTCTAAGATATTTTGTGATAATCCAAAAGACCCTCCTATGATGAATGATATATTTTTATTTGAATTTAGACTTTTATTAAGAAATTTACTAAATGCTATTGAAGACAAGCTTTTACCACTCATATCACACACAACTACTCTATCATCTGAAGAAATTTTATCTAAAATTAGATTCTCCTCTAATTTTAGAATCTCTTCCTTTGACATTTTAGGATGTTGTTTTCCTTTAATATCGATGTAATTAATTGTAAAATTTTTTGGTAATTGTTTTGTGTAAAAGGTAATTCCTTCTTTTTCCCATTTAGAGGGTTTGTGGCCAACACTAATAATGTTACATCTCATTACTCAGACTTTTGAGCAAGTGTATTCTCTCCCCATAAGCCTTCAAGGTCATAGAACTCTCTAATTTCACTTTTCATAATATTTATAACCACTTCACCACAATCTATTAGAATCCAGCCAGATTCGCTTTGACCCTCAACACCAAGAAAAGATTTCTTATTTTTTGATTTAACACTCGCTACAACTTTTTCTGACATGGATTTAGCATGTCTATTTGAGTTTGCAGAGGCAATAATTATTGAGTCAGCAAATGTAGAGATATTTCTAACATCTAGGGCAAGGATATTCTCAGCTTTATTATCCTCCAAGGCTGATAGACAAATTTCTTTTAGTTTTAATTTAGGCAAAATTTTTATATGAGTTTGATAATAAGTTGATAGTTAAGTTACAAATAAGGTCATAAGATATACTAAGACATTATATGTTAAAAAGATAAGTTAATAATGGAATTAGGCTTTATAGATAGTGTTTTTAAATGGTTTAGTGATCATCCAGCTATTTTAATATGGCTTGGGGGCTCTTCTTTTATAATATTCTTTTTTAGTCTAATAGGAATTAGCTGGCTTGTTTCGCAAATCCCTGAGGATTACTTCCAATCTAAAAAAAGAAATCCAACTATTTGGAAAACTAAAGCTCCTTTTCTTAGGATCATGGTATTAATTATTAAGAACTTAATAGGTATATTTTTACTTGTTGGGGGAATAATGATGCTGGTGCTTCCAGGTCAAGGTCTACTTACTATGCTTACTGGATTCTTATTTATTGATTACCCTGGTAAATTTAAAATTGAACAAAAAATTGTTGCCTGGCCTTCAATTTTAAATAGTTTGAATTGGATACGTTCTCGTTCAAACAAGCCGCCATTAAAAGTAGATTCGTAACTACTTTTATTTTTCAGATAGTTTGGTAATTAGTCTAGATAAAATATTCATTCTCTGAGATGCATCAAATGCTTCTAAAATACTTTGTTTTTCTTGAGCTGATAAAGGAATTAGACCGCCTAGATGATATGCAACAGAATCTGCAGAAGTTAAGTCTATATCAAGAGGTAAAATTTTAATTCTTGGATGGTCTTTTAGTTGAATAAGGATATTTATTAATTCTGAATGTTTTGCTATCAAAGCTTGATCATCTACAAGAGGATCTATTAAAGGTTTAACTTCCGCAATATGTAAAGCATCTTCTTGTTGAACTATATCTTTAATAGAAACTTTATTGATTGCTTTAACGGTTATTCCTAAAAGACCATTTGAATTATTATTAAAATCTATTATCTCTACATAAGTTCCTTGTTTAACTATGCCAAAATCAATATCGCCATCTGATTGACTTTGCAAAGTGATAACAAAACCAGAATTATCTTGCATACAATTTTTGACCATATCGATATATCGAGGTTCAAAAATTTGAAGTGATTGAATAGTCCCAGGAAGAACAACAAGACCTAAAGGGAAAACTGGAAATTTACTTTTCTTTAATATATTCAATGATGGGGCCCCATAATCTCTTACTATTTTTATTTGTCATGATTAAAAAAATATCATAACTGCTTATTTCATCTTTAATAGAGTTTAAGCATGCTTCATCACTAATAAAACAGTTTTGGGTTTTATTTGATAAGACTTTTTTAGAGTCTAGCCATAATACTTTATCTAATTCAGATGCTGAATCAAGAAGATTATCTCCATGAACTCCTTGAGACATAGTATTTGATCCAAGCTCAATTAAACCGAGAATTTTACTATCTTTAAATTTTGTTTTAACTGCGTCTATCGCATATCTTATTGCAGTTGGGTGATGCGCAAAATCATCAATAATTTGTATCGTTTGATCTTTATATTTTGTTTCAAGCCTTCTTTTGACACCGTCAAATTTTTTAAGGGCATTAATCGATTCTTGAACAGATATTCCATTTATTTGGGCTGCAGTGATAGCAGCAATAATATTTTTTGCATTGTGAGATCCAAAAATCGTGAAATCTTCTAATGAATGTTCTTTATTTAAAGCTTTAATTTTATTTTCATCTAAATCAAGTTCATAATCTTCATCTTTTCCAATAGGAATTAATTTTGACCAGCTACCCATACCCAAAAGATCTAGTGTATTTTTATCTTCCTTAAAATAAATTATATTTCCATTGCTGGGTATTATTTTTACAAGATGATGAAACTGTTTCTTTATAGCATCTAAATTATCAAAAATATCTGCATGATCAAATTCGATATTATTAATAACTAAAGTATTAGGTGAATAGTGGATGAACTTAGATCGTTTATCAAAAAAAGCTGAATCATACTCATCCGCTTCAATTACAAATAGCTTATCTGATCCAAGTCTAGCAGATCCATCTATCATGCTGCTTATGCCTCCAACTAGAAAACCTATATCTATTTCTTGTGAAAGAAGTATATGAGCGGTCATATAGGCAGTAGAGGTTTTTCCATGAGTCCCAGATATTGCTATCACTTCTCGATCTTTTAAAATTTCTCCTAGCATTTCTGGTCCAGATTTATATGGTAATTTATTCTCTAAAATAAATTCTACGCAAATATTTCCTCTTGAAAGAGCATTTCCAATAACATAAAGATCAGCCTTGGGCATATCATCAATCACATAACCCTCATAAGTTTTAATATCCAACTCTTGAAGATGCTCAGACATTGGAGGATAAAATTGTTGATCAGATCCACTAATTTCATGGCCTGATTCTTTCAAAATTTGAGCTAAACCTCCCATGAAGGTTCCGCAAATTCCAAGTATATGTATTTTCATATAAAACTTATTTAATGAAGTGTTTTTTGATACGATAGCCTAAATTACATTTTAAATAAATAAATGAAAAGAAATGCTTTTTATGCACAGTCTGGTGGAGTAACTTCAGTCATCAATGCAACTGCAGCATCTTTAATATTAACTGCTAAAAAATATCCAAATTTAATTGGGAAAGTTTATGCAGGTAAAAATGGAATTATTGGTGCACTAAGAGAAGAACTAATAGACACATCAAAGGAATCTGTATCATCTATAAAAAATTTAATGGAAATACCAGGTGGAGCTTTTGGCTCATGTAGGTACAAACTAAAAAATTATGATGATGATTCTAGTGAGTATGAAAGACTTATCGAAGTATTCAAGGCTCACAATATCGGCTACTTTTTTTATAATGGCGGTAATGATTCTGCTGACACTGCATTTAAAATCTCTAAGCTTGGTGCAAAAATTGGGTATGACATTAAATGTATTGCTATCCCAAAAACGGTTGATAATGATCTTGCTCTAACTGACTGTTGTCCAGGGTTTGGATCTGTTGCTAAATATATTGCCACATCAACACAAGAAGCCTCTTTGGATCTTAAATCTATGTCAGAGTCTTCTACTAAAGTATTTATTCTTGAGGTTATGGGAAGGCATGCGGGCTGGATAGCCGCAGCTGCCGGCCTTGCCAAGAATGATGTAACTCATGCTCCTCATATTATTTTATTTCCAGAAATTAGCTTTAATCAAAAAAACTTTCTTTTAAAAGTAAAAGAGTTTGTTGCTAAGGATGGCTATTGTGTTGTTGTTGCTTCTGAGGGAATTAGAAATGCAAAAGGTAAATTCTTAACAGAATCAGATACAAAAGACTCCTTTGGACATGCTCAGTTAGGAGGAGTTGCACCTTATTTATCTAATCTTGTTACTAAAAACTTAAAGTTAAAAACTCACTGGGCTGTTCCTGACTATTTACAAAGGAGTGCGAGACATCTTTCATCAAAAGTAGATTTTATGCACGCTCAAGCGGTTGGAGTAAAAGCTGTTGAGTATGCGGTGCAGGGTATGAATAGTGTTATGCCAATTATTGTAAGAGGTAAAACAAAGAAGTATTCGTGGAAAATTGAACCAGCTCCATTATCAAAAATTGCTAATGTTGAGAAAAAATTACCTAAAAGCTTTATCACTAAAGATGGTTATAACATTACTAATAAAGCCTTGGATTATCTAAAGCCACTAATTAAAGGTGAAGCTGAGATAACTTATAAAGATGGACTGCCAAAGATTAGTAGACTTAAATTAATTGAAGTTAATAAAAAATTATCCAGCTGGTCTTAAGTCATTTAGATGATGAATAATCTTTGAAATCTCAAACTTAAGATCTTCCTTGTCCTCGTTATTAAGAAAATCTCCTATAGCAACTTCCTGCCCTTTAGACTTAAATCCTAGTTTGATTTCATTCTTATTATTTTTAGTGACCTCAAAAGCAGTAAAAGTTCTGAACTCCTTCCATGTATATTCCTTCTGGGTTCTTCCCCTCTCAACGACAACATGATCTAAAGATAATTTTACTAATTCTTTTTGTTGGCTCCATTTAAAATTTAAATAAAATGCTAAGAATACACATGCAAGCTCAAGGCCAGCAAAAGGAAGAATCATGGTAGCGCCGACAAGATAAAAAATAATACCTATCCCTCCACATAAGATAAAAATACTTGAAAGAAATAAAACCCTATGCCATCCATTCAATGAGCTGTTAGGTTTAATTAAAATTTGAAAGCTTTTTTCGTTAATTTTTTTTACTGAAATCACGTATAATTATTTAATGGTTACAAGAAAACAATTCGATGATTATATGATGCCTGTCTATAATCCAGCTCATTTTATTCCAGTTAAGGCTAAAGGATCAATTGTTTGGGATAGTAAAAATAAAAAATACATAGATTTTGCGGCCGGGATAGCTGTGACTAATCTAGGTCATTGCTACCCTCCTTTGCTAAAGGCATTACACGACCAGTCAAAAAAGATGTGGCATTTATCTAATGCTTTAACGAATGCTCCAGCGCTTAACTTAGCTAAAATGCTTTGCAAGCATACTTTTGCTGATAAAGTATTTTTTGCAAATTCAGGAGCAGAAGCTATGGAAGGTGCTGTAAAAACAGCAAGAAAGTATGCAACTTTAAAGTACGGGAAAAATAAAACTGAGATAGTCGCATTTTCAGATGCATTCCATGGCAGAACTATGATGACAATTGCATTAAATGGCTCTGAAAGAATGACCGCTGGATTTGGTCCAATGCCTGCGGGAATAAAACATCATGAATATAACGAAATAGACGGTCTAGAAAAACTAATAAATAAAAATACTGCAGCTGTAGTTCTTGAACTAGTTCAAGGTGAGGCTGGAATTATTAAAGCAAAAAAAGGATTCTTAGCTAAAATTAAAAAACTCTGTAAACAAAATAATGTTCTTATTATTGTTGATGAAGTGCAATCAGGAGTTGGAAGAACTGGGACTTTGTTTGCTTATGAGCAATTTAATATCAAACCAGACATTCTTACATGCGCAAAAGGTCTTGGAAATGGCTTCCCTATTGGAGCAATTTTAGCTAAAGAAGATGTTGCACAATCTATGCAAGTTGGATCTCATGGGACTACTTATGGAGGTAACCCACTAGCCTGCTCAGTTGCCCTTGAGGTTATTAATACTGTAAGTAAGAAAAGATTACTTTCAAATGTGCTTAAGAAAGAGCAGTTATTTATCAAAAAACTTGATGTTATGAATAAAAAACTTAACTGTTTTGAGAGAATTAATACTGCTGGTCTTTGGATTGGTTGTAAGTTAAAAGTTACTGACACAATTAATTTAGATACAGTCCTTCAACAGTGTTATAAAAATGGTTTGATGGTATTAAAGGCAAACAACAATACTATTCGAATAGCGCCTAGTCTTATTATTGAAGATAAATTAATTAATTCCGGCTTAGATATTTTAGAAAAATCTATTGCTCAACTTCAGAAAGCTTAGAATCTAATTCTTCAGAAATAAAATCAACTTTTCTATAGCCTTGGGGTAAAAGGTTGCCTCTCTTAGCACGGGAAGAGATATAGTTTTCTAGATCTTTAATTTTTAAAGTTAAAAATCTTTTTCCACTTTCAATTTTTAAACTACTTGTCTCAGCTAATAGAGCAACATGAGATAAAGATTCTTCTCCTGATTCAAATTTAGGTTTAGGAATATTTACAACCTTGTTGCCTTTGCCTTTTGCAAGAGTTGGCAATTCAGAAAGAGGAAATATAAGGAGTCTACCAATGTTTGATACTCCAACTATATATTTATGCGAGTCCTCAACTTTATGAACTTTTAACATCTTGGCTTCACCAGGTAACTTCATAAATGCTTTACCTGATTTCTTAGTCGAAACCATATTTTTAAACTCAGATACAAAGCCGTAACCTGCCGTATTAGTAATGATAAATTTATCATCATCATTTCCTATTAAAGTTGACATAAATTCAACACCAGAATCAGCAGAGACTCTACCGGTAATAGGATCACCAAGTCCTCTTGCTGAAGGAAGAGTATGTCCAGGAAGAGAATATGCCTTACCTTGTGAATCTAAAAAAACAGCGGTTTGATTATTCCGACCTCTACAGAAATCTTGCAGCGAATCATCGCCTCTGTAATTTAACGTTTTCGGGTCAATATCATGCCCTTTTGCACTTCTTATCCAACCTGCTGATGACAATATGACTGTAATAGGTTCAGTAACAAGAGTTTCTTCTTCTGAGAAGATTTTAGCGCTCGAATGACCTTCTATTGGGGAATTTCTCTCATCACCATAAGCTTCTTTAATTTCTAATAGCTCTTTTTTAATTAATGTTTTTAATCTACTTGATGAACCTAAAAGCTTTTCAATTTCTGTCTGTTCACTTATCAATCCTGCTTTCTCTTCTTCTAGTTTTATTTGTTCTAATTTAGCAAGCTGCCTAAGCTTAATTTCAAGTATCGCATTTGCTTGAATATCAGAAATTTTAAAGTGCTTAATAATCTCTGGTTTTGGTTCATCTGATTCACGAATAATCTTAATCACTGTATCAAGATCAAGATAGACTATAAGCAAACCTTCTACTATGTGCAGCCTATCGTTAACTTGATCAAGTCTATGCTCGAGTTTTCTGGTGACTGTATTTTTTCTAAATACTAGCCATTCTTTAAGAAGCTCAACAAGAGAGAAAACTTTTGGCCCACCCTTTAGAGAAATAAGATTCATGTTAGCTCTATAAGTTTTCTGTAAATCAGTTGAAGCAAAAAGATGATTCATTAAATCATCTGCATTGACTCTGTTAGATTTCATTGTGATCGCAAGCCTTATTGGCTCCTCGTGATCACCTTCATCTGTTAAATCAACCACCATTGGAATTTTTTTATTTTGCATCTGATCTGCAATTTGCTCTAATATTTTTGCTCCCGATGCTTGGTATGGAAGTGCATTGATAATGATTTGATTATCTTCTTTTGTCCATTTAGCTTGAATTTTATAACCGCCTCTTCCTGAAGAATACATTTCATTTAACTCTTCATCGCTTATGATTAATTTAGAGCCATTTGAAAAATCAGGGCCTTTTATATACTTCCTAATATCGGAAAGATCTGCTGATGGATTTTCCAACATATGAACGGTTGCATCTATAACTTCATTCAAATTGTGTGAAGGAATATCAGTAGCCATACCTACAGCAATTCCTGATGTACCATTTAAAAGGATGGATGGTACTTTTGCAGGAAAAATTATTGGCTCTAATAGGGAGCCATCGAAATTAGGTTGCCAATCAACGGTACCAAACTTTAGCTCTTCTAATAATAAATTAGCAAACTTAGTAAGCTTTGATTCTGTGTAACGCATTGCAGCAAATGATTTAGGATCATCTTGAGATCCCCAATTGCCCTGACCATCTACAAGAGGGTATCTGAATGAAAAATTCTGCGCCATAAGCACCATAGCTTCATATGCAGCTCCATCTCCATGTGGATGGAACTTACCAATAACATCTCCGACTGTTCTGGCTGATTTTTTATATTTAGCTCCAGCATTTAAACCAAGTTCAGACATGGCATAAAGTATTCTTCTTTGAACTGGCTTTAATCCATCGCCAATATTAGGTAATGCTCTATCAAGGATGACGTACATTGCATAATTGAGATATGACTCTTCGGCATATTTTTTTAAGCTTATTGATTTATTTTTTTCTTCTTCTATATTCATAATCTTTATACTTTTGCTAGACTTCCCTTCTTCTCTAGCCATTCTTTTCTATCAGGCGCTCTCTTTTTAGCTAACAATAAATCCATTACTGAGTGAGCATTATCATTTGGTGAAATAGTTAAGTTTAATAACTGTCTTGTACTTGGATCCATTACGGTTTCACGTAATTGCCCAGGGTTCATCTCTCCTAGACCTTTAAACCTTTGGATATTAATCTTTGGCTTACCTTTTCTAGATTTTAGTTCTTTAACTATAGTATCTCTTTGAACATCATCGAGCGCATAAAAAACTTCTTTAGCTGCATCAATTCTATACAAAGGCGGCATTGAGACGTAAATTCTCCCTTCTTGCACAAGCGGTTTGTAATGTTGCAGGAATAGTGCACATAGCAATGTTGCTATATGTAAACCATCTGAATCCGCGTCAGCTAATATGCAAATTTTTCCATATCTCAGCATGCTTGTATCTGGATTGCCAGGAAGGACTCCAATTGCTGTTGATAAATTTTTAATTTCTTGTGACTTAATAATTTCAGTACTTTCAAGCTCCCAAGTATTTAAGATCTTACCTCTCAAAGGCATAATTGCCTGGAAAGACCTTTCTCTAGCTTGTTTAGCAGAACCTCCAGCTGAGTCACCTTCTACTAAAAATAATTCAGTTTTATTAAGATCTTCACTATTACAGTCTGATAATTTACCTGGTAGCGCTGGTCCTTTAAATGATTTTTTTCTCTCTACGGTTTTTGAAGCCTTTGCTCTTAACTGGGCTGAATAAATAGCAAGTTCAGCTATTTTCTCACCCTCTTCTGTATGCTTATTAAACCAAATACTTAAAACATCTTTAGTAACAGAGCTAACAAATGACATATGGTCTTTAGAATCTAATCTTTCTTTTGTTTGACCAGAAAATTGAGGATTTTGTAATTTAGATGAGATAACAAAAATTGAATTACTCACCACATCGTCGGCAACTATTTTCACGCCTTTAGGCAGAAGACTTCTGTACTCACAGAATTCTTTTAATGCATCCAAAAGACCAGATTTGAAACCGTTAAAATGCGATCCGCCTTGAAGAGTGGGAATAAGATTTACATAGGTCTCATTTAAAAGATCCTTACGTGCATTCTTTGACCAATTAATAGCAAACTCAACCTCTTGCGTATCAGAGGTTTTTGAGCAAACTATTGATTCATCTATAAGTAGGTCTATATTTTCAGATGATTCAGATAAGTAACTGCTTAAGCCGTCTTCATATATCCATCTAATTTTTTCAGATTTTTTTTCATCAAAAAAATCTATCTGAAGACCGGGACAAAGCACTGCTTTAGCTTTAAGGAGATGCTTAAGATGAGTCTTTTGTATTTTTTCTGATTCAAAATAACTAGTATTTGGAATAAATTTTATTGTTGTACCTGTATTGCGAACCCCAACCTCTCCTATTTCATGAAGCTCCTCTACTTTTTCACCATCAGCAAAACTTATTTGAAATTCTTTTGAGTCTCTTCTTATTTGAACTTCAAGTTTAGCTGATAAGGCATTTACCACTGAAACACCAACACCATGCAGGCCGCCTGAAAAGTTATATTCTTTCCCTGAAAATTTTGCTCCTGCGTGGAGCTTGCACATTATTAACTCAACTCCTGAAACTTTATGTTCAGGATGAATATCTACTGGCATACCTCTTCCGTCATCTGTAATCTTAATAAAACCATCGCTACATAAAGTTACTTTTATAACTGAGCAATGCCCTGATAGAGCCTCATCAACTGAATTATCAAGAACTTCTTGAATAAGATGATTGGGACAACTAGTGTCCGTATACATTCCTGGTCTTTTTCGAACTGGATCTAAGCCTGAGAGAACTTCTATCGCTTTTGAATCATATGAGCTATTAGTCAACTTAAATTACCTTAAATATAATTAAAACTTGCACATTTTCTATCATAATTTATCTGTTTGAACTTATTGATGATATTCTACTCTAAGATAAGTAAATAACTTTTAATTATTAGTAAATAGTAATTAATTTTAGTAATTACTTAATAGGCAGTGACAAGTTTACTTGACAAAATATAGACAAAAGATGTTAAATGTAATCACTGTAAACATTGAAAATTTTAATTAAAAAAATATAATGCAAAAAATAAAATATACATTCCTAACTTCTCTTTTCATAATTTCTGGATTATCTACATCTGAAAATATTATTGATATATATAATGAAGCTTTAGAAAATGATCCAAAATATAGGGCTGCTGAATATTCACTTTTATCGGGTAAAGAAATAGTAGTTCAAGGAAGAGCTGGCCTAATGCCAAACGTTTCATTAAGTGGAAGTACTAGCTGGAACGAATCTTATCAAGGCGGTATTTTAAGTAATGAATACAACAGTTTTTCATCTTCAGTGCGATTTACTCAACCATTAATTAGACTTGATTCTTGGTTTCAATATAAGAGATCGCAATCTTTGACTAATGCAGCTGAGGCAGACTTTGGTTATGAGCAGCAGAATCTAGTGGTAAGAACTGCCGAGCTATATTTTGGTGTTTTGAGAACTATTGATAATCTTAATGCGGCTAAGTCCGAAGAGAAAGCAATTAAAAAGCAGTTAGATCAAGCAAAGCAAAGATTTGAGGTTGGGCTTTCAGCTATTACAGGAGTTCAAGAGGCTCAGTTAGCATATGATTTAAGTTTAGCAGCAAGAATTAGAACTGAGGGTTCAGTATTTTCTGCTAGAGAAGCTTTGAATGCTCTAATAGGGAGAGAAGTTTATAGTATTGATCCTTTAGGAGATGATCTTCCGGTGGTCAACCCTTCCCCAGCCTCCAAACAGGATTGGGTCAACCTTGCTATTGGTAATAATTTTAGATTAAAAGCAGCAAGACTTAGAAGAGATGCTTCAAAAAACTCTGCAAGAGGAGCAGCTTCTGGGCATTTACCTAAACTAGACGTTGTTGGATCAGCATCAAAATCAGAGACTAATCAATATAGATATGATGATCTAGACACTGGTGGTTTAATAATCACTGTGCCTAATGAAACTGAAAGAAGGTCTTATAGCATTCAATTGAGTATGCCAATATTTCAAGGCGGCTTAGTAAATTCGAGACGTAAAAAAGCCTATGCTGATTATGATAAAACTATTGAAGATACTCTTTTTATTGAGCGTTCAGTTATACAAGAAGTTAGATCAGAGTACTCGAATGTCATTACTTTAGTTGCCAATGTAAATGCACAAAAGCAAGCGGTGGTTTCAGCTACAAGCGCTCTTGAGGCTACAAAAGTTGGATATCAAGTTGGTACTAGAAATATAGTTGACTTGCTTCAATCTGAAAAAAACTTGTACAGTGCTGAAAGAAATTTAGCGAATGCTAAATATGATTATATTCTTTCTAATCTTAAGCTAGGTCTTGCTGCTGGAAATCTAGAGCCAGAAAATATTGCTGACATAAATAATTTTCTGAATTAATGCCTGAGCTACCTGAGGTAGAAACAACACTAAGAGCAATCCAATCTTTTGATCAAGATACTCTAGACTCAGTAACAATTCATAACCCCAGCCTTAGATGGTTAGTCGATCCTGAGATTCATCAAAAGCTTGCTGGGAAAAAAGTTACACAAATTTTTCGAAGAGCAAAATATATCATCTTTGATTTTGCTGATTATCAGCTAATTATTCATTTAGGGATGTCTGGAACTCTTAGAATAATGGGAAAAAATGAAAACTACTTTAAAAAGCATGATCATGCAGAATTAGTTTTTAATAAAAATAAATTAATTTATAACGATCCAAGAAGATTTGGCTCTATTCATATTACTGACTCATATTTAGAACACTTTTTAATTGCAAGTCTAGGGCCTGAGCCATTGTCGTCTGACTTTTCAACTAACTATCTATTTAAAAAAATTAAAAACTCTAATACAAATATAAAGAATTTTATTATGAATCAAAAAAATGTAGTTGGTATTGGTAATATCTATGCATCAGAAATATTATTTAAATCCTATGTAGACCCAAGAAGAATTACAAAGACTATTACTAAAAAAGAATGTGGCTTAATTACTAAAAATTCTAAGGAGGTCTTAAAGGAAGCTATTAAAGTTGGGGGTACAACTTTAAAAGATTTTTTCTCAGCTGAGGGCTCAGCAGGATATTTTAAGATACAGCTTGCTGCCTATGATAGAGAAAATGAAGAATGTACTAGGTGTAAAAACTTAATCAATAAAATTACTCAGAATCAAAGAGCAACATATTTTTGTAAAGTCTGTCAGAATTAAAGAGAAAGTTTTGCTTTAAGTGCTTGTTCAATATTTGGATGAACGAATCTGGAAACATCTGCATTTAGTGCTGCAATTTCTTTTACCAGACTAGAAGATACATAAATCAAAGTGTCTTTAGGAGTTAAAAAAATGCTTTCTATATCTGGAGCCAGCGTCCTATTCATAGTGGCTAATTGAAATTCATATTCAAAATCTGCAACAGCTCTTAAGCCTCTAATAATTGCACATGCCTTATGCTCTCTAGCTAGCTCTACAGTTAATTTTCTTGAGAAACTTACAGTCTCAATTTTAGGATGATCAGCATATATTGATTGAGTCATGCTCAGCCTTTCTTCTAAAGTAAATAATGGCTTTTTAGATTCGCTTTCTGCAACAGCTAAAATAACTTTATCAAATATTCCACATGCCCTTTCAATAATATCCATATGCCCAAAGGTTATTGGATCAAACGAGCCTGGATATATAGCTACTTTCATATAGTGATCATACTTAAGATTGTCTATTTTTCAAAATTTTTAAACATTACTTCGCCCTAAGTTATCTTTGAAAGAAGTCTTGAACTGTTTGATCTGCTATCTTTTGCAGAAACTTTTGATCCTCTTCACTAACTTCGCCATAGTAATTATATTGAACCTCTGAAGATGGTTTCTGAAATATAGTTGCATATAAGACACAAGCAGATAGGTAAGTTCCAAGCATGTCTGGATGACTACCATCAAAAGATTTATGAAGTTTCATATTAGGTCTTTCTTTATAGGCATTCATAAATGCAATGCCAATCGGAGCGACAATAGCATTAAAATCATTAGCCGCTTTTATGTAGGTGTATCTAACTTTCTCTATCATTTTTGGGTCATATTCTGCATGAGGCTTAACATAAGGATGGATCATATATAGGAGAGCTTCGCCACCATTAGCATTAATCTTAGCTATCATTTTTTGAGCATTAATATTAAAAATATTTCTAGATTTTTCGGTCAAAACCTCACCACTACCTCCTTGAAGGATGACTAATTCAAATGGTTTTTTTATGCCAATATTTTTGGAATCTAGTAAATGATCAAGATTATGGTGTTCTAGTCTAGAGCCACCGATAGTTGCTGATTTATAACCAAAATATTCTTTTCTGTCTGGTCTCTTCTCCTCCACCATTCTCCTAAGATGATTGTGGAGACTATCGTTATAATACAAGTAACTATTTCCGACAAAAAGAATTCGTTCTGGATTAACATTTTGCAGTGAAGCAATCTTAGGTTCCAAGTATTCTATTTGTTCTGCCTGAATTGTTGATAGGTTAAAAAATAATATTAAAGCTGCAAGGTATTTCATATGTATCTCTAAGGTTGTCTTATTACTTCGATCATTTCTACAACTTCTTTAGGAGGCGGGTTGGTAAAAGATGATACTAAAATAGCGACAATAAAATTTAGTATCATTCCTACAAATCCGATTCCTTCAGGTGATATTGATAATAACCAATAATCTGCATTATTAAAATCAGTAAAAATAAATTTAAAATAAATAATATAACTAAGTGTAAATACTAAACCTGAAATCATTCCAGCTATCGCACCCTCTTTATTTAGTCTTTTGGAAAAAATTCCCATCAAGAGTGCAGGGAAAAAAGTTGATGCGGCTAAACCAAATGCAAATGCCACAACTTGAGCAACAAAGGCCGGCGGGTATATACCAAAGAGCCCAGCAATCATGATAGCTACTGCTGCGGCACATCGTGCATAAAATAATTCTTGTTTCTCAGTGATATTTGGTCTGAAGGTTTTCTTTAATAAATCATGTGATATTGATGAAGAAATTACTAACAATAGTCCAGCAGCTGTCGACAGTGCTGCAGCAAGAGCCCCTGCTGCTACTAAAGCTATTACCCATGCTGGTAGTTTTGCTATCTCAGGATTGGCAAGAACCATAATATCTTTGTCGATATATACTTCGTTTGAATTAGAGGCATCAGATTGATTATTTAATAATCTTTGTCCGTATTCGCCTCTTTCAGA
>TARA_B110000444_G_scaffold151054_1_pt1 | contig 29749 bp, 27 predicted proteins | sample TARA_B110000444 | Tara Oceans TARA_B110000444 (sample SAMEA4398370) | marine metagenome | biome: Polar Biome; feature: [SRF] surface water layer (ENVO:00010504); material: water (ENVO:00002006), including particulate matter (ENVO:01000060) such as... | depth 5 m | reverse complement strand
TTGCATCATCTAGGAAGTTATTTTTCATGTATTGAAACTATTGATGATATCTACGAACAAATGGATGATGATGATATTTTTATACTTTCTAACGGACACGCTGCTGTTGCATTATATGTTGTATTAGAAAAACATTTTGGGTTAAATGCTGAAATGCTTCTAAAAGAAATGGGTGAACATCCAAAAAGAAATGAATTAAAAAAAGTTCATTGTTCTACTGGAAGTCTTGGTATGGGAATTACAGTGGCAGTTGGTCGAGCCCTTGCTGATAAAGATAGAAAGGTCTTTTGTATGATTTCAGATGGAGAATGCTCTGAAGGTGCTGTTTGGGAGTCTTTAAGATTTATTAATGAGCATAAATTAGAAAATATTCAGATATATGTTAATGCAAACGGATGGGCAGCCTATGACTCTGTAGATCTTTTATATTTAGAAAAGCGCTTAAAGGCTTTTTATCCAAGAATAAATTTTATAAATACTACAGTTGAAAAATATGGACTTAGTGGTCTTTCTGCACATTATGTAAACATGACTGAAGAACAATACCTGAAAGCAGTTAAGTCATTATGAGAAATGCCTTTACAGATCAACTTTTTAATGCAATGGCTCAAGATGATAAGATATATGCAATAGTTGGAGACGTCGGGTATGGTGTATTTGACAAAATAAAAGAAGCTTATCCTGAAAGATATATAAATCCTGGTGCTGCAGAACAGCTAATTATTGGTATGGCAGCTGGCTTAGCAATGGAAGGGAAAATACCGATTGCTTATTCAATAACGCCATTCATTCTTTATAGACCTTTAGAGTTCATTAGAAACTTAGTTAATGAAGAAAATATTCCGGTAAAAATCGTTGGCAGTGGAAGAGACGAAGACTACGGAGCATTGGGTTTTTCACATTATGCTACGGATGATGAACAAATTCTTTCTAGTTTTACAAATCTAAAAATCTATAAACCAGAAATGTCTAAAGATTTAGATCTGTTCGAAATTCTATATAATGATCAACCGTGTTATTTAAACCTGAAAAGATAAATTTTGAAAATCTTGATACTGGTTGCAAACTCTAATGTATACCCATCCAATTTAATTATCCCTTTTATTAAAAAAACTTGGGGTAAAGATAAAAGAGTTGATATTGTCTACTACCAAGGCGGTGAAAGCAAAGTTAGTTTTAACAATAATGTTTTAAAACTTAATGTGCCATCATCTGCAGAAAAAGTAAATGAAAAAGGGTTAGAAGCTTTTGATTGGATAGTAAAAAATAAAGATTTTGATATTATTTTTAGGTGCACCACAACAACTTATTTGAACATAGATAAGTTAATAGAGTTTTTAGCTGAGAAAAAATTAAATAATTTATATTCAGGAATCATTGATTTTTATCCACCATATGACACTTCAGAAAATAAAAAAATAACTTTTGTATCAGGAGCAGGTTGTTTCTACTCCAGAGATGTAGTTAAAAAATTAATTCAAAATAAAGATAAGTATGACTTTGCATTAAATGATGATGTGGCAATAAGTAAGCTTTTAGTAAATGAATTGGGAGTTCCAATCACAGAAGGGTTTCGTCAAGATTTTTATTATGGTTACCCATTTTTTAATGAAATAGACTTTAATAATTATCACTTTAGATTCAAGCACTCTACAGAATATTATCCTCGGTATATGGAAATAATTACACTTTTGTCGATACACATTAGAAAAAAATTTTTAGGCAAGAAGATTTTTTTACCCTTGATTTGGAGTTTTGATATTATTTTATTTTTGCTGTACAAACTTATTAGATTAGTGAATCCAAAATATATTAAATACATATTCAAACCAATATTCTATGAATTAAAAAAAATAATAGTAAAAACAGCAATGAAGAGCTCTTCTGTTGTAAAACTATATAAGTCATTAAAAAAACGTTAATTAAAAATAATGAATAAATTAGACTAGTTATAGTTTATGAATTTCAAAAAAATAATCAGTGATTTAAAAAAGCTTTATAATATTTCGAGAAGTCTCAGCTTTAAAAGAAAAAAAATTAGAATTGGACTTTCATTAATTTTATCAAATTTGAATGCCTTTTTAGAAATTTTTATTGTGATACTTATCTCTTTTGTTTTAACTAATGAACTTCCTGATAATGAATTTCTTGAGTATGTAGACGTCGCATTATTTACGAGAACTCTTCCTCTAATAGTTTTGCTAAGACTTGGTATAAATTTTCTTACTCATTGGAACAGAGAAAAAATGTTTATCGATCTTCATGCTTCTCTTAAAAAAGATGCCGCAAAGAAATTATTTAGAAAAGAAAATCTTTCTTTTGCATATATTCTTTATAAAGTATCTTCTGAAAGTAATAGCATTGTAGCTACCTACAAAAGCCTGATGACAGCAGTTAACATTGGCACCCAGTTATTGACGTTTTCTGTAACTCTTCTTATCCTCAACCCAAATTTAACCCTAACAGTTGCCTTAATTGCCCTAATCTTAGGAAAGCCGGTTTCAATTGTTTTAGGTATATTCAAAAAAAATTCTATCTTAAACGCAAAAATTATGTTTTTTGTAGATAGTGTTTATGAAAGAATCCTCTCAAACTATTATCTGATAAAACTTTTAAATAAAGAGGAAGAAGAATTAGATAGGTTTTCAAAAGCGATTGATGAGTCTTCTGATATACAATGGGTAAATTCAAAATCAAGCTTTGTTGTATATAATTTAATAAACTCGTCCACCACACTATTAATAACTATACTCTTAGTCCAGCCTTTTTTTAACATCAAAATTACTTTGGAGACTATATTTATTTTGTTTAGAGCTGTACAGTTTATTTCTCAGATAACTGGCGTATATGGCGAACTGCTTGGTCAGGAAGTGTATCTTAAATCGTATATGAAAGGTTTAAATTCACCAGCTTCCAATAAAGCTGGTGTTATTAATTTGGTAGAAAAAACTGAAGAAAATAAATGGGCATTAGAAGCTATTGATATAAATTATAAATACGAGGAAAGCAAAGATTTAATATTTGAAGGTTTGAACCTTAAAATACTAAATGGTAAACATACTGTAATTCAAGGGGATAATGGTTCTGGAAAAAGTACACTCATAGGATTATTAGCAGGAATATACACACCAGACAAAGGTCAGATTAATCAATACAAAAAAGTTTTTGGATATGTTGGACCTATACCGTTATTGTTTGAAGATACACTAAGAAACAATATCCAATATGGACTTGAAGAAAATGTTAAGGATGAAATAATAATACAGAAGTTGATGGACTTTAAGGTATTTAAAGATAGTGCGGGGGTTCTTGAACGAATAATTTCATCAAAGACCCTGTCTTCAGGCCAGATGCAGAAAATTTCTTATATTAGAGCAATCTTAAATAATCCTGATGTACTCTTTTTAGATGAGGCAACAGCAAATCTAGATAAAGATAGTATTTTTTACTTTAATCAGGAGATAAATAAATTCAAAGGAACCATCGTCAACATAACACATAAGCCAGAACAATTTTCACAAGTAGATCAAAAATTTTTTATTAAAGACAAGGAAGTTCATGAAATTTAGAATGTGTAAGTTTCTATATTGATTAAATTCACTTCACTTCCAAAAAGAATAGTGGTTCGATTTACAAATATTATAAAATATTATTTTAGAAAATTAAGAAGAAAAATTACTTATTATAATATTCATATATATCCAAACATATTCAGACCGACAAGTAAACCTTTTATATCAGGTGATACATTTAGAGATTACTCTAATCATATACATGACGAGACCCAGGGGTTTGACTTAAAAAAAGTGAAAAAAAACGACATAATATTTCTAAAATCAGAGCTAATTGATACATTCTTTAATTATTTTCATCCAAAAATAAAAGAACCTTATATTCTTATAACTCATAATTCTGATTTCATTATCGAAGAAAAGCATCTGTCATATAAAGACGATTTAATTATTCATTGGTTTGCTCAAAATTTAAACTTTCCAAATAATGATGGTGTTTCTGTACTTCCAATTGGTCTTGAAAATAAAAGATATTTGAACAATGGAGTCTTAAGAGACTTCAAGAATTATCAAAATCAAAAAAAGAATAGCCACATATTGTGTTCTTTTAATGAAAATACACACCCAGAAAGAGGTGAAGTTTTATCAGTAATTGAAAATAATATTTATGTTGATATAGCAAATTTTAAAAGCCACAAAGAATACATAAAAAATATGTCTCAATATAAATTTAACCTTTGTCCAAGAGGTAATGGCCATGATACTCACAGATTTTGGGAATCTTTGATGGTGGGCACATTCCCAATAGTCGAAAGAAATTCGTTTACTACAAATATGGAAAATATGGGCATTCCAGCAATTTATCTGGATAGTTGGAATCAATTAAATTCTTACGATATAAATAATCTCAATGATATATTTATCAAATTAACAAAAAAAGATAAGGATAAATATTTATCATTTGAATTCTGGAAAGAAAATATTAATAGTAAGGTTTTATCTTAACGATTTATTCTTATCCAATTGTCGTAATAAATATCCGGATGATAGTTTTGCTTTGGCCAGTGAGGATAAGGGTAGTAAACTTTTGAGTAATCTTTTTCTGATATCTTTGCAGCCCACCAACTGTATGTACTGTTACTGATGATAAAATTATCATAATTTAACATATTTGCAAAAGTGTTAAGTGTATCAGATTTTATATCAGCTTTATCTGATGGTCCATAAATATTTCTTGCATTTTTAAATTCATTTTTATTCTTGACCCACTCAACATCATCTGTGTATATATCAAAAATAAAATTATCAATTTTACTTGCTTCTATTAATGCATCTTCATAATAAGTAAGAGGTAGATAAGCTTGATGGTCACCTCTTCTAACATGTAACATTGTAGAACCTTCAAGTGCTTTCTTTTTTAATGAATCATCAAAGGCCTTTGTTTTTAATAAACCCTCTTTAAATTCATCAAAAACTTGATCTACAAAATATTTATCTTGCCAAAATCCATTAAAACTGGTTACTAATTTTTTATTTTTGATTTCACATTTTTTTATATCTTCAATAGAGTCTTGTTTCACTATAGAAAAAATACTTCTATCAAGAAAACCAACACTCTTGAGCTTCTTAATAGAAGTTTCAAAAACTAAATTTATTGGAGTAAGGTCAAAATCTTCATCATTGATCATATAAAAATTGTGATCGTTATGGTTATGTTTATTGAATATATATAGGTAAGGTTTTTTTCCTTGTTGCTTTAAATATAATGCAAAACAAATTTGAAATAGCTGGTTTCCAAATCCGCCCATAATGTCTACTATATACATTATTTTGGGTGACTTTTCATATGAGGTATGATAGTCTGTTTATCAAAAATGTCATGATTGGTAATTTCTTGGATGTTTAAATTTTTTTCATTAATTTTTAGAATCAATGAAAAAAAACTTTGATCATATCTATTTTCATTAAAAGTTTTATGATTGGGCTTTATACTTATTTCATCTCTTGAAAAGGTTATATACTTATTCATAGTTTGAAACCATTTTTCAATAAAATTGATTGTATTCTCACTTACCCTAATTGCAAAAAAAGTTGCAGAATATTGGCCACTTTTTGCAAAGTCGGAATCAAAGTTTAGATTAAAAACATCCATAATGTCTCCTGTAGTCCAAGATTTTTCAATATTGTGATCCATGCGCCATACTAGAATATCTTTTTTGGTATCCTTTAAAAATTTATTAATCCATGAAATTTTAAAAAATTTATTTCTCAATTGATATACTTTTTTTCTTGATAAGCCAGATCTTCCATCTACATAAAATAATACATCCCCCTTTTTTAATTTTATAATTTCTTTGTTTAGCAAATATGGTTTCCAAATGAAGTAACCATATCCATGCTGATAGTTTTCAGCATAATTAACAATTTCATTTGATAAATCATCTTTATTCCATATCCTTAGTGATGAATTTCTATAAAGTTTCCTAAGTCTATGTAAGACATCATATGAAAGGTGATAATATTTTTCATCTGTTGCAAAACTTCTAAAATGTATGATTTTTTCTCCTTATTATTTTATATATTCTTTATAGCTTTGAGGTAAAAATTTATGTAATTCTTTTGAATGTATATGGAGATTGACGATTTGAGATGAATTCCCATTATGGATTACTTTTGGGTCACTTTTAACTAACTTTGGTTGAATTCTTTTTGCTAGTATCTCTCTTCCGACAATGTGATGCTCCTCTTTTATTCTTTGAGATAAAAATTTTCTGGGTTTTTGGTGCGTGCCACCAAAATACTGCCCATACGAAGCTGGATCAAAGACATAGCCCTCATCTCCGTAAGGTAAAACTGGAAGTAAATTAAAAATATGATTTTTTGATTTATGTATCTCTCCTAATATATCCATTTCGTTTAAAGGATTACCAAAATTCATTTTCATATAGCTATCAATATTCTCAACAATTTTTAAAGCTTCTTTTATGAGTAACTTGTATTTATTAATATTTCCAACAAAACAATATCCAAAAATCAACTGATTATCGGTATGCTGGGTAATATTAATTTTATCTTTTTGAAACAAAGTCTTCAACTCTTCATATGGATGGTAAACAATAACATCAGAGTCAAAATGGATAAAAGAATCTATTCCAAACAGCTCTGTAATTTTTTCAAGATAGAATATCCTCAATAAAGAACTTAGCCAAAGTGGATTTTTTTCGTAGTTTGTATTTTTATAAAAGTTATTATTTTTTATATATTTTATTTCACTTGTTTCTAGTTCACGCAAATCAATCATAGTACACCCTTGAAATGATACGTCTTGGTCAGTACAAAAATATATTGAAGCATTTTTATCGACTGAAAAAACAGAATTTATACCAAATCTAATATAATCAGGGATTTTTCCAGCGTAAACATAAATATAGTTCATTAGATTACTTCTCTTATTGCTTAAGTAACAATTATATTAATTCAACAGTTCTTTCTCTTAATTAACTAAAATTTAATTAGAAATGAAAAAAAATAATATATATGGTGTAGTAACAATCCTAGGTGGTTTTGGAAATCAATTATTTCAACTTTGTTTTGCTAATTATCTAAAAGATAATGGAGTAAATGTAACTATTGACATGCGTGTACTAGAAAAAGTTTTATCAGAAAAAAATCCAGTCATTACAAAGAGGCCACTTATTCTTCCTTTGGAGTATTTTGATTTTAATCCTGTAAGTACTTTACAGAAAAATTTGATTAATATTTCAAAAATACCTCCAATGAACAAATTAACATCGTCATTTAGCGAAAATAGTTTTGAATTAGAGAGTATTGGTAAGTTTAATTTATTCAACGGATATTGGCAGAGTGGAAAATATCTCCATAATAGTAAAAGTTTTTTAACAACTTCTTTATCCCAAGATGTAAAACTTAAAGAAGCTTTAACCACTAAAATTAGCGATGGCTCTGTTGCCCTACATGTCCGAAGAACAGATTACCTACCTATGAAACAAGAGTTACATAATAGCTTCTATAAAAAAGCCATATCAATTATACAAAATGAGGTCCCAAACTTTCATTATTCAGTTTTTACCGATGATTTAAAATGGGTAAAGGAAAATAAAATATTTACAGATGCTGAAAATATATATTCATCGAAAAATATCTTAGATGATTTCTATAGAATGCTTCTAAATCAACATTTTATTGTTGGCAACAGTACTTTCTCATTAATGGCTGCATTTCTAAAAGAAGAGCTGGATACAAAAATTATTGTTGCAGATCCTTGGTTCAGGGGTCAGGAAAACAAAGATTTTATTAAAGACAATTGGATAAAAATTAAAAATGTATAACTATAAATTTAAAAAATTAAAAATGTATATTGTAAATTGGATAGATGTATTTTTTGATATTTTAAAAATTTGTAGATACAGTTTATTTAATTTAATAATAAAGCAAGAGCTTTACTCTGAAGAACTTACAATAGTTACAGGCTCGGACTTTACACATTACAAAAGTCTTATAAATCTTTTAGATACACTGATTAAATTTGAAAGTCGTTCAAGATTAGTTGTTTATGACCTTGGACTGAGTGAGAAGCAGAAAAAAAGTTTTAAAAAAAAATATATAGATACAACATTAATTGATTTTAATTTTGCTAAATATCCAAATTTTATATCTCAAAGAAATAAGCCAGATAATAAATTAGGTTCATATGCCTGGAAGCCAATAATCATAAAAGAAACTCTTGATAATTATGGTGGATCTGTTCTCTGGCTTGATGCGGGAGATGCAATTACAAAAAAACTTACACTTGTTAAAATTACACTCACCTCTATAGGCATGTACGCATGCTACAGTCCTGGAAAGATTAATGAGTGGACTCACGGTGATGTACTTAAAAATATGAATTCTAATTTAAAGATTCTAAACAAACGGAATTTAGCAAGCGGAATGGTAGGATTTAATTCTAATAATGAAAAATCTTTAGAAATTCTTAATGAGTGGTTTGAAAAAGCTCAGTTAGAGGATTTCATTGCCCCAAAAGGAAGTAACAGATCAAACCATCGACAAGACCAATCTTTGTTAACACTAATTTGCTACAAGCAGAATATTGTGAGAAAAATTCCATCTACACATCAAATCTTTGGAATAATTGTACATCAAGACCCTGATAAAATTTATATTTCCCCAGTTCATGGCAGTAGTGATAAATTACGATTAAGAAATGAATGGTATGAAAAATACAATGACTTTTCAACTAATACATTAATCAATGCTGATATTGTATGGTTGATTGATTTTAGCTCAATTAGTGAGTTCCCAGATAAATATTTAAAAATAACAAGTGTAATTGCATCATATGCAAAAAAAGACTCTGAAGTAACTGAAGTCATATTGAAGGATTATAAAAAATATATAAGCAAATTTTTGGTAGGAAATCAAAACGATAAAGAATACTTAAAATCTTTAGGAATAGAAAATATTGAAGTAACTGATAGATTTAGAGATATTACATATATTTATAGTGTTATTAAAAAAAACTTTATATAAGTTAATATACTAATTTTTTTATTTCAATTAACTTTTGGTTGTTATAATTTTATTATGTCATCACCATTAGTAAGTGTAATCATTCCTTCTTTTGAAAGGTTTGATTACTTAATGAATGCAATTGAAAGTGTTCTACAACAAGATTATGAAAATTTTGAAATAATTGTTGTGAATGATGCATCAACCCAAAAACAATATTATGAAGTTGCCTTGCCAAAGCAAGTAAAGAAAATAGATTTAAAAGTTGGTCTAAAGCAAAAATATGGATTCCCAACAGATGCGATAAGAAACGAAGGGGTAAAAAAATCTGAGGGAAAGTACTTAGCATTTTTAGATGATGATGATATTTGGCTTCCACAAAAATTATCACTTCAGGTTGAGGCTTTGGAATCAAGTAACCATAAGCTTTCGTCGACAGAGGGTTATTTTGGTGTGGGAATATTTGCTGATAATGTTAACTATCCACTTTATAATAAAGAAAAATTTTATAAGAAAATAAAAAAACGATACAAAGGAACTAATTACTACAGAAATTTTCATTATCCAGAAGTTTGGGATTTAAACTTTATAAAAATTCACAACTGCATTATTACTTCAAGTGTAATGGTTGAGAAAGAACTATTTAATAACATAGGTAAATTTAGAGGCCTGCCAAATGGAATTGGAGATTATGATTGCTGGTTGGCTCTATTAAATTTAACTGACTTAGTCTATATTGATACACCACTATTTTATTATGATGGTCAACATGCAGATGGAAGAAACTACTAACTAAGCCAGTAAGTTAATTTTTGAATTATTTTATTGACGTAATATTTAATTTTTTTGAAGTAACTTTCTGATTTGAAAAAGAATAATTGTTCGTATACTCGATAAATGGTGATCCACCTTTTTTCTTTAATAGTTAATGTCTCTTCACTGTTTATTTTATCTTTATTCATCAAACTAATCCACCAATTTACTTTTAACAATTTTTTTTCTATTGGTTGATACTTTTCGACAAACTCTGCAAGAAGTTCCCGAGTAATTTCTGAGTAATTTTCAATAATTAGTACATTTCTTTTATCAAGATAACTATAAGTTTCATGATTTCTAATTATTGGAATAGCGCCTACATAGAGTGCCTCCCAAAGTCTGTGCGTATCAAAACCATTGCCACAAGGAGCTAATACAAATTTGAATTCGGAAAGCTTTTTAATATAATTATCAATTGATAAAGTTGCTTCTTCGAATTTAAATAGTTTGTCATCTTTGAAAAGCTCAAAAATTCCTAATCTTTCATTATTATTTGTTGTTGGATTGAAATTACAATATATCTTATTCTCTAACTCTACAGATATTGCTTTAAAATTTTCGAAATCATGGTATCTTAAGTTTTTTGGGGAATAGTTGTTTGCAATTCCTAATGGAATTGGAATTAGGTAAGGATTTTTATATTCTACATTTATGGAATACCATTCAGAAATACATTTTGGTTTCTTAAAAAAAAGTTTTTTTGAAATAGAAACATCCGATTGACTGGTAACTAACTTAATATTTCTTAAATTATTGACCCTTTTTAACAGATAGAAAAGCTCATTAATGAAAGAGCTGTGACAAAATATTATGTCATTTTCTTCTAATCTCATTTCAGTATTTTTATAAACAATAAGGTTATCATTTTGAGAAACGATAAAAGAATCTTTACTTTTTAATTCCTCATATTGATCATGTGTGACAGCTTCGACAAATACTTGGGTGCAGTTTCTAGCAATATTGTAACTAGAAAGTATTTCGCCTTCAGGAAATTTATCTTTAAACATACTCTCTAAATTTTTTCCTTTATCAATATTGATGCTAAAGAGCATTTCATAAAACTTAAAGGTTTGTTGATAAAGAAAATATTAAGATTTAATACTCCTTTAATTAGTTGAATTAATGAACCTATTCGCCATTTAGAAGTTATATGATATTTTTGAGGAAATATTAGAGAAAATATTTCGTGATAATATATTGATTTAACATTATAAGCCCCTCTTACTGTCCACGGTTTGAAACTTCCTGAGTAATGAATCAGAAGCATCTCATTTACTTCTCTCTTGAGAATTTTTTTCTTTGAGTTTTCCTCAGTTAAATAAAGATTATAATTTAAATTATTATCTAGCTCTAAATATGCACTATCAAAATATGAATTGAGCACATCTTGATCCCAAAATACAATTTTGCTACTTAAAGATTTCATTTTTGTAATTAATTTTTTAGTTAAGTTATCTTTTTTCCACTTTTTATAATTTATTATCATTACTCCAGCATTGAAATAACAATCCCCCGACATAGAAAGTCGATCAAACATCTCTTGAGTGTTATCACTTCTGTTATGTTCTGTTTTTACTGAGATTACATAACCAGTACTCTCTAAATCAGTTAGATTTGAAACAAAAGCTGGTGTTGGATCTTTGTGGCAAATTATATCTGCATCGATGTATACATAATATTCTCTCTCTAGTGATAGATAGTCTTCTATAAATATACGATAATAAGTTGCTTCTGAAATATGTGTTCCTTTTACCTTTGGAAAATCTACACCAGAATTTTTGAACTTATGTATTTTTATACTGTTTAATGATTTGTGTTGCAAAATCTCAGCATAAATTTTTTCAAATGACTGTGGATTATTATGGATAATATCAATATTAATTTTTTCTGAAGAATGTTTAAGCAGTGAATACATTGAACAAAGTGCTTGAATGTTGTAGTTTGAATCAAAACAATATAAATAATTAATCATGTCATTAAGGCTTAATTATATTTAACTTAATTGAATCATCTTCTTTGAATGTAAATATCATTGATAATGCCCATAAGAGAAGTGTCGTCCCATGAATATCTGCAGTATTGAGACCTTCAGTAATCTTTACACCATAGTAATAAGTTTGGCTTTTTCTTGTAAAATATGAGAAGCCGCCATCATCAGATTTAAAGTGTCGAAAAATCTTTGAATACATATCGCTAAAAAAGAGGTCTATTTCTTTTTTTCGATGTGTAGATTGTTGTGAGCACTTATATAGAACGTATACGATATCTACCAAATCACAACCTTCAGTTTCTGGATTAACACTTAAAGACAAATCTATAAGCTTCTCAGGAAAATGAATTGGGTGATCTATCCAATCTAGACCTGAAATAATTTTCATTGAACCGTTAATCAACTCTTGATTTGATGGAGTTATTCCTTTGTAATATGCACCCGTCTCTGGGTTAGCTATTGTCGAAGTAAAGTCAGAGAATATTTTTTGAGTATCTTTGAATTGTAAATCTAAAAGTTGAGTTTTTGCAAAGACACACAAACTTGCAAATTGAGCTCCTGATGCCCAGGGTTTACTCCAATTTAAGGATTGCAAAAAATTATTTAAATTAGATCCTTCATACGGAAATTCTAAATATTTGTTTTCTGATGATTGTCCAATTTCTGATAATGTGGATATAGCTTGTTTACTTTCTGCCCTTATTGAATTGACAAGTTTCTTGTCAAGAGTATCGTGTCTATTTGGTTCTAGCAAATTAATAATTTTTTTTATATTGTCTTTAATCAATTTTCCAGTATCTGTCGTATCGTAACTAGAAAGGTAATTTTCATCGATATATGAAAAATTTGCAAAACGTTGTGTCTTTTTCTGGTAATTATTAATGTACCTTCCCCATTCTTTTTTGTTATTTTGAGTTAATAAACTAGTGTTATCAAGAATATGCATACACTTCAGAGCGTAACAACTAAACCCAAGATTTATATTTTTACCTTGCTCTGTCAATCCTTTAGTAGCTGGGTAATATTCAAATAAATTTTCTTTGTTTAAAGTATCTAAATATCCTAAAATACTTTCTTTAAGATTTATTGGTGTCAAAAGATTCATTCTGACTTATTTCTGTAAAGACCTATAACTCGGTAGTTACTAAACTCCACTAATTCAAAACCCGCCTCTGTAAGTATGTTGTTAACTTTGACAACAGTGTTTTCTGAGTTTACCCCTCTTTCTGGACCAAAGTCTACTGAGATGTACTCGATAAATCTAAGTGTAGATTTTGCTCCTTCTAGAACTTCTGGTTCATAACCTTCAGCTTCGACTTTAAATAATTTAATTTTTTTTTCTATTTGTATTGAGTCTAAAGTAATTGCTTGAATTTCAACTACATCCTTAGAACCAAAATTAATAATTGAAGAATTGCCCCCATCTGTATCTAGATAAAAATTTATTTTTGCATTTTTATTTGATAAGCCCAATTTGTATAGAAAGTCTATATTTTCAGAGTTATTAAGTTTTAAACTTTGAAAGGTTTCTTCATCAGGTTCAAAAGCATAATATATTAAATCTAAATTCCTTTTTTTTAATGCCAAATTAAGCTCGCCGACGTTTGCGCCACAATCAATAACGATGTCATCGTTTTTAAAATCTATTTGATCTAAACAGTAGGAACTAATAATCAAATCCAGTTGATAATCTAAACTTTTAACAACTCTGAGTATTCTTTTATTGGGGTAATGAATAACTTTAAGATTATCTTTAAACTTTATGTATTGTTTATTTTCATAAATTATTTTTCCATCACTTTTAAAAAACAAGTTCATTAAAGTACAAAAAAGATGCCCTTTGGTAATTTTAATTACGATGCCTAGAAATTTTCCAAGTACTATTATTTTAACTTTTTTTAGGAATGTTAAATCTTTATCTTTCAGATCCCTTATTAGAAAGGGTGGTACATTTACTAAAGTAGGTAAGTTACTCACATTTTTAGTTTAATTATCTTATAAAGATTTAAAATAATTAACAAAATAAAAAATTATTTTGATTTTGAGTTTTGTTCAAATATCCATTTATAGGTTTTTTCAATACCCATTTCAAGAGTCATAGAATAATCCCACTCTAATTTTTCCCTAATCAAATTATTGTTAGAATTTCTTCCTCTTACACCAAGCGGAGCATCTAATTTGTGTTTCTTTGCTAGTTTTTTATTAGCTACTCTGCAAGTAATATCAACGAGCTCATTAATAGATACCATTTCTTCAGAACCTATATTTATTGGTCCTAGAAATTCACTATCCATTAATTTCCTTGTTGCTTCAATACATTCATCTATGTACAAAAAAGAACGTGTTTGTAAACCATCTCCCCAAATCTCTATTTCTTCATCATTTAATAACTCGGAAACCTTTCTACACATAGCAGCTGGAGCTTTTTCTTTACCTCCGTCCCATGTTCCTTCAGGCCCAAAAATATTATGGTACCTTGCAACCCTGACAGGTGTTCCATAATTTTTATTGAAAGTAAAATATAATCGTTCTGAAAATAGTTTTTCCCATCCATATTCAGAATCTGGATCAGCAGGATATGCTGACTCTTCGCTGCAATCTGGATTATCTGGATCTAGTTGATTATGTTCTGGATAAATACAAGCAGAACTTGAATAGAATATTTTAATATTTTTATTAAACTTTTGATTCAGCTTCACAAGTGCTTGAAGAATATTGATATTTATCTGTACCGAACTAGTCATGATTTCTGCATCATTTGTTCCCGTAAAAATATAACCTGCTCCACCCATATCAGCTGCAAACTGATAAATTTCTTTAATTGAATCTATGTGAGTTTCCTCAATTTTATTAAAAATTGTTGAAACGAAATCAGGGTCTCGAAGATCTCCTTGTATGAACTCATCAGCATTAGTTGGAGAATATTCCGGCTGTTTTAAGTCGGAACCTATTACCGTGTAACCTTCATTTTTTAATCTAGTTACCATGTGACTTCCAATAAAACCACCGGCACCTAATACTAAAGCTAATTTATCATTTTTCATTTTCATGCAATTATATAATACTTATGAAGTAATATTTAAGAAAGAATACTTAGGAGTACATATCAATAAGGTCTTAATTTTTGGAAGCAATGGCTTGGTTGGAAAGTCATTAAACAAGATAATTAGCAGAACAGGCGCTTATGATGTTATTCCGTCAACAAGAAATGATACAAATTTATTCTCCCTAGAAGAAACCAGAAAAAAAATAGAAGAAGAAAATCCATCAATCATTGTTAATGCCGCCGCAAGAGTTGGCGGGATATATGCGAATAATACTAAGAGAACTGAGTTCATAATGGAAAATCTCAAAATCAATATGAATATCTTAGAATCAATTATTGAAAATAAAGAAATTCAATTTATAAACCTTGGAAGTAGCTGTATTTATCCTTTAGATGCTCCAAATCCAATTAAAGAAAGCAGTTTTATGGATGGTAAGCTTGAGCCTACTAATTCACCCTATGCAATGGCAAAACTTTCAGCAATAGAAATAGGAAGATCAATTAGCACACAACATGGACATAAAATCACTAATCTGATGCCTACAAATTTATATGGACCAAATGACTTTTTCTCAAAAAGTGATAGTCATGTAATCCCGGGTATGATGTTCAGAATGTATTCTTCTATGATAGATAAAGAAAGCGAATTTAGCATTTGGGGGAGTGGAAAGCCATTGAGGGAGTTTCTCTATGTGGACGATCTAGCAAAAGCAATTTTACATATTATAGAAAATGAAATCGACGAGGATTTAATTAATGTTGGAAGTGGTCATGAAATATCCATAAACGATTTAGGACTGTTGATTAAAAAAGTAGTTGGCTATGAAGGTAATGTAGTTTTTGATGGAAGTAAGCCTGATGGCAACCCAAGGAAACTCCTAGATTCAACCTTAATAAACAACTTAGGTTGGAATAGTTCTGTGAGTCTCGAAGACGGATTGACAAAAACTTTTGGTTGGTTCAAAGAAAATATTATTTAAAGATTATTTTTTAGGACTTTCCCAGGTTGGAGAGATAAGATTCTCATCAATAAGGACTCTTTCTCTTTTAGCTAATTGAATATCATAATCTACCATCATTCCAACTAATTCTTTAAAGCTTGTCTTTGGAGTCCAGTTAAGCTTTTTTTGTGCTTTTGATGAATCTCCGAGTAAATAATCAACCTCATTAGGTCTAAAATATTTTTCCGAAGTTTCAACATAATCCTCAAATTTAAGATTCACAGATTCAAAGGCTAGCCTAGCAAACTCTTTTACTGTGTGTGTTTCCCCAGTCGCTATAACCCAATCATCTGGGATGTCTTCTTGCATCATTATCCACATTGCTTCGACATAATCACCTGCAAAACCCCAATCTCTTGAAGCTTCTAAGTTTCCTAGTGTTAACTTTTTTTGTAAGTCCATAACTATTCTTCCAACAGCTCTGGTTATTTTTCTTGTAACAAATGTCTCTCCTCGCATAGGTGATTCATGATTAAAAAGTATTCCATTAACTCCAAAAAGATTGTAAGAATCTCTGTAAACTTTAGTAATATCATGGGCAAATAATTTTGAGACCGCATAAGGACTTTTCGGGTCGAATGAAGATTTCTCATCTAACTTTTCTTTAACCCCTCCTCCATACATTTCTGATGAGGATGCTTGATAAAATTTTATATTTTTGTTTGCATGTCTTACTGCCTCTAGAAGTGATATTGACCCAAGCGTGCCAACTTGAGTAGTATAAATTGGGTTTTCAAATGAGACTGCAACATGTGACTGTGCTGCTAAGTTATAAATTTCATCTGGTTGGATTTTGTTAATAAGGTTATTTAGAGAAGATGAGTCGAGTAAGTCAGAATAATGTAATTGTAATCTATCGGTATCTTGCTCTTGTGACATAAATTCATCAATTCTTGATGTATTAAAAGTTGAAGACCTTCTTAAGGTGCCATGAACTTCATAACCCTTTTCAAGTAATAACTTAGTTAAATAATGACCGTCTTGTCCGGTGATACCTGTTATTAGTGCTTTTAACATATTAGTAATACTACATTGGTTTAATTATTTAACTAGTAAAGTTTACAATATTAGATTTCTCCTCCGTGGCAAAAAGATACCCCACGAAAGCAAAGAAAATCAATGGATATTGAACTCCTTCCATACTCATGTCTAAAGTTGAATTAAATAGAATTGGAATCATGTAAATAAGGATTGAGAAATTGGCAAATCTTTTTCGCCACAAATTAAGTAAGGCTAAGTAGAAATAGATAAACATACTTAATTGAAAAATACCTCCTCTAGCAAAAATGTTTACAAAATAATTATGTACATTTTCATTTAAACCATCTCTTCCTAATCTCCCTGGAGCTGATGGATCAGTCATGACTGGTATTATTTCATTATGTCCGTAACCTTTAATTAATATTTTTTTGTCCTGCATATCAAAAAATACATCTTGCCAGATATCTAATCTCCAGTTTGTTGTGTTGTCAATAGACATTAATCGCCCATCACTAATATACAAAGACAAAAAAGCTTTCCTTGTGTCGTTCTTCTTAGATATTGTTTTGACGTTTTCAAGTACAGACAATTCTTCATTAGAGTCTTCTCCAAAATTTAAATTGAATGAAAAGTCCACTCCGCTCACATTATATGTTGAAAGAGTAAATAAAAATAGAGAAATAAGTAATAAGAATAAAGATTTTTTTATATTATTGATGAAATATTTTCTATAACTAATAATGATTAGTCCAAAAAATATCACCGCAGAGACAAACGAACCTCTACTCATCAATAGCAATAGAGGAAGTAGGCAACTTATTGAGGTAAAGAAATAAATCATTTTTATGAAATCATTCTTTATGTATTTAAATGATAAAATATTTGCAATCAATAAAGACATCATGATATCAGAAGCCTTTGTAAATTCAAATTTATCTGAGTATGTGTTAAAAAAATTGATTATAAAATTTGGAAAAAAACCAGTTGAAAAAAAATAATGTAAAAATGGTATTGCCATAAATAAGGGGGATATATATCTGAAAAATGTCTTTGATTCATTTTGAAAATTAGCAAATATTAATCCTATAAATAAATAGCCGATTGTCCAAATATAAACACTGGACTTATAAGTGTATGAACTGAGAACATTTGAATTATTTATAAAAATACTAGCTGCAAAAAGAAATACAATACCATATAAGACTTTAAATATTTTATTAATATCAGAATCAAATATTTTAATCTTCAAAATACTGCTTCCAATCAAAGTTATAAGAATTAAAAGACTAGAAAATATTAAAAGTTCTCCGATTCTTATATTAAATATAGGCAGACCAACAAAAGGTCTATTAAATAACAACATCAAAGATATGCCTAGGAAAAATAAAAATCCATATATGTTCACTAAATTTTTTATCATAATTACATAAATATATATTAAATTTTATATTTAATATAAACCTAATAACATAATAGAAGTGAATTTTATTTTCATATATTATTTATAAATTAGATGAGAAAAATAACATATATATATCAAGCAGGTAGAGCTGAAAGAATGCAAAACATGGAAAGTTCTGCAAAAGAATTTTTCTATGGCTATTTCTACATGAAGGAACAGTTAAAAGATGTAAATTTTTTAGAATTTAATGTGAATACGGATAAGTTTTTAAGAAAATATTTCAATCAATTTCTTCGAAAGATTTCCGGATTACCCTTTTTTAGTGATTTAATATTAAGTAAAGCATATAGAAAAACTTTATTAAATTCTAAAACTATTGTATGTACTAATCAAAGGGTTGGTTTTTCAATACTTTTATTTCTCTGGATTAACTCACAAAAAAATATCAATTCAGTTGTTTTTGTTATGGGTCTATTTAATAACAACCCTAAGAATTTAATTAAAAAATTTTTTAGAAAAAACTTCATAATATTATTTATGAGGACTTTTAAAAAGATAATATTTTTAAGTTCGGGAGAATTTCAATATGTTAATAAATTTTATCCACAATACAAAAATAAGGTTCACTTTTTACCATTTTCGATAGATCAAAATTTTTGGACAGCAGATATTACCTCTGAAAAAGAGGTCTCCAAAAAAAGTGTTCTTTTTATTGGTAACGATGGGAAAAGAGATTATGACTTTGTTATAAGACTTGCTAAGGAAATGCCTAAAATAAAATTTACATTTATTACTAAACAAATAAAAAATAAAGAACTTTTGTCAAAAAATGTAACTTTACTAAGTGGTAAATGGGATGATTTAAATATATCAGACTCAGACATTAAAAAAGTTTATCAGAATTCTTCAATTTCAATAATTCCTATTATAAAGAGTCTTCAACCATCTGGACAAAGTGTTGCCCTGCAATCCCTAAGCATGGGGGTGCCAGTATTGATAACAGTTTCTGAAGGTTTTTGGGAGCCAAATTTATATGAGGACAATAAAAATATAATTTTTGTAGAAAATAATAAAATTAATTTGTGGAAAGAAAAAATAGAAAATATATTAAAAGATACATCTAAGTTAAATGAAATAAGGACTCAAGGTAAAAAATTAGTCATGGAAAACAATAATTTAGAAATATTCAGCCAAAAACTAAAAAAAATTATTGAGTCTTAACTATGAGCTTCATAAGTTTCCTTTGTCCTTGGTAAATCTTCTTATAAAAAAAGGAATTATTTGTTTTTAATAACCTACTATCAATATAATTTTTTTTATTTGAGATAGTTTTTTGAAATAATTGAAGATAATCCTTGCACATTTTATCAGAAGAAAAGGGATAAGATTTTAAAGCATTTTCATACTTTTCATAATCTGTCATCATTTCCTCGAGCTTTTCCTCTAAATTATTCAACGTGTACATGATTCCAAATTTACTACAATATTCGGGGATGCCTCCGCTATTTATGTACATTAAAGGAAGTCCACACTGTGCTGCCTCAATGTGATGGTTTCCAGAGGGTTCATTCAGGGATCCTGTTATATAAAGATTATTTCTCTTTATTTCATTAGCTAGTTCTTTTCCTGCAAGTGGAGCTACGACATTAGTATTGTTAAATTTAAATTTATCGGGGAGATTACCAATGTATGTAAATTCTATTCTTTCTTTCCATATTTTATTATCTAGAAGTTCATCAATTAATACATACGAATCAAAGCCTTTATTCCAATTTGCTCCCCAGTGATGGGTAACAATCTTTAACTTTTCCCCATTTTTCCACGGTTTGAAATTAATATTATTAAAAATATCACTATTAGCTCCTGCCATAATTACATTATTATTATTTTTATTAATTCCCTGTGTTTCATAAAGGTTTTTAAGCCAATTGCTAACAAAAATAGTCTGATCAGCAATTAAATTTACATTTATTAAGTATTTGTTTACATAATTTGTCTTTTTTCTTTCATCACATTCATTAATTCTATGAATAACAAGTGTTTTTTTATTTATATAGTTAATATATTTCTTAACATCAATATGTGTAAAGGCCGAAGATTCTGAGGATTTCCTGGGTTCTGTTATTAACACAATATCTATATCTTCGTCATATAAACTATCTACAACCTCATGTCCTTCGCTGATTAGATAGTTTCTTAGATTTATTGCAAAAAGATTTCCTCCACCCCATGGACCGTCCTTAATTTTTGTTCCGATGCTAACTTTCATAAGTATCCATAATCATTTCCAAGTAGAGTTTAAAAATATTTTTCATTTCATATTTTATTGAATTGTTGTATGCATACTCAACATTAGGAGTGGCTTTTTGAAAATTATTCATATCAAATATCGACGTCGAAGAAAGTATCTCTGATGCTATCCCTACATCGGTAGATATTATTGGTGTACGAGTGACTCCACATTCTAGTATTGCCTGAGGACCTCCTTCATATCTTGAAGATACAATGTAAAGGTCTAAACAGTTATAAAGCTCATTTATCTCTTTAAAATCCTTCATTTTAAAGTAAGAATATTTTATATTATTTTTTACTAATTGGTTAACTATATAGTCTCTTCTCAAGCCAGTAAGTACTACATGCAGATTTTTCTTTGACTTTTTTAAATCAATAAGAATTTCAATAAGCCTATCTGGGCCTTTTGAAAGTTTTGGCTTTTTTGGATCATGTCCTTCAGAGTCGCGTTGAAATGAGCCAATAATATAATCGCTTTCATTTAAGTTATATTTTTCTCTGAGTAGTTTCTTCTCTGAAATCTCAAACCAGATATTTGTATTCAACCAAAAAGGAAGTTTAGTTATTTTTTTGTCAGTCAGTTTTGCAACTTGTTCAGCGGTTTTATTGGATATAACGTGATATTGGTCAACATATTCATCTCTTTCGGCAAAGTTTTTAGATTCTAATATGTCATATTTATCTTCATCTATATGATGAATAGAACATAAAACTTTTCTTTTTGTGAGTTGACGAGGTTTTACATTTTTCCAATTCCAGGGGGCTATTAGCCAAATTAAATCGGACCTATAAATATTTCTTGTACTAAAAGAAGGATTATTTGAATACCATTCATGTCTAAACCTATCTACTATCCAATTTTCATTTAGTTTATTTAAATATATCTTTGGATGACTAGATTTAGTTTTCATTACTTATACATAATAGTAAAAGGCAGAGAGTTTTAGAGCGGTGAAATATTTTTCCTAACGCATTTTGCAAAATATTTCTGTTGATCTTTTTTAAGAATTGAAATGTTGTTGCTCATATTCAAAATATATAAATTATCTTTCAAGATTTTAATTTTTTTTTGTTTTTTAATCAAATCATTCATTAATTTGTAATCCTGAGCATAGTAAAAAGATTCATCATAAAAGTTTACTTCTTCAAGAATGTGTTTTTTTATAAGCAAGGTACCGTGAATAAAGGGGTTTTTGTACATCATCACTATTTTTAAAGGCAGATAGTAAGAAATGCCAGGAATTTTCTTGGAAGAATTTAGAATTTCAGCTCTAGAGGTACACACATCTAAATCATTTTCTATAAGATATTTCATCTGAGTGTCTAATCTATTTTTCTGACTTATATCATCGGCATCCTGTCTTGCTATAAATTCACCGTTTGAGTAGGAAATTAATTTATTTAATGATTTAGTTAAACCAATATTTTTATTATTTTTGTATATTTTTAATCTCTTATCTCTGATAGATTTACATATGTCATAAGTTCTATCGTCAGAACCGTCATCAACAACAAGAAGTTCTAAATTTGTATATGTCTGCTTTAGGATACTTTCAATGGAAGCCCTAATGGTAGCCTCACAATTATAAGCTCCCATAATTACTGAAATTAATTTATGATTAATCATCGGTAAGCCCAATAAATTTTTCAGCTAATATTTCTTTATCTAAATAATTTGCAATAAAGTCTTTATTGCTTTTCCCAATTAAATCGACTTTTTCTTGGTTTTCTAAAGAAGAGATTTTTTTAGTAAGATCTTCATAATCGAATTGTTTGTAAGCGAAAGGATATTGTTTTGGAAAAAACTCCAAAATTCCTCCAGTTCTTGGAAAGATTGACACTACACCCATAGAGGAAGCTTCACACAAAAGGGTTGGCTGACCTTCATAAAGTTTTGTAGCTGTGACGACGGCCTTTGCATTAGCTATAAGTTCTATAACCTCTTTATTAGCAATCTCACCCATAAATTCTACGTCATTAGTCTCATATTTTTTCTTTAATACAGATAGTTGTGGCCCACTACCAATAATTTTTAATTTTGTATTTAATAAAGTTGCACATAAATAAGATTTTATTAACTCTTCAATTCCTTTTTCTCTTGACACTCTTCCTGCATAAAGTATATATTCTTCTTTCTTTACAGATTTAGAATTTTCAGTTATTTCTATGTAATTAGGAAGTACAAATATATTTTTTTGTTTATTAAGCAATTTACTTAAAAACTCTTTGTGGAAATCTGTCAAAACTAGAATTTTTAAGTAATCGCTTTTTAAAATCTTGAAATATTTTTTACCGTATAAAACTACTAGGAATGATTTTAAATAGGATTCGTCAAAATATTTATTAAAAAAATTTATTGAGTTTTTTTTCATTCCACAGGCATTACAAAAATCGCCACTTCTTATATGATTTTTAGATAGAAATGACTTCGTACAGTCATATCTAAAATTATGTAATTTAAGTAGCACCTTGATATTATTTTTTTTGAGTATATTGAAAATACCTAGGGAGGCTTTAAACCAAGTATTATGAACATATGCATAATCAGGATTAAATCTTTGAATAGTTTCATTTAATAAATTATTACTGTTTTTGTTTGTGTTAAAAATAAATGAAATTGCTTGTTGGAAAAAATTTTGAATATTATTTATAAAATAAAGCTCTTCTACTTCATAATTTTCTTTTAATAATGTTATCTCATTTTCGACAGCAATATCTTCTCCACCTTTATGTCTATATTTTGTATGTATTATTAATATTTTTTTCATTTTTAAGTAATCTTTTTTTTAAAAGAAATGATATTCACTAAGTTAATATTAACCTAATGAAGATTATTCTATTCTTTACATATGGTATTTCCCTTTCAGATTGGAAAAATACGGGTTTACTAGCTCGTGAGTTAAAGTTTTATGAAAAATTATATGAAAAGTTTGGAGTATCAACAATTTTGTTAACTTATGGTGATACAAAAGATTATGAAATAATCGAAAATAAAGAATTTATTGAGGTTGTACCAATTTACACAATTTTAAAATATCACAATAACAAGTATTTCCGAATTGCTAAAACTTTCATATTACCTTTTAAGCTAAAAAAATTAATTGGAGATGTTCAAATATTGAAGACGAATCAACTCCTAGGCTCCTGGGTTGGAATTATATGTAAAATCCTTTATAAAAAGCCACTAATAGTAAGAACTGGCTATGACTTACTGACATTTAGTAAAGAAAATAAAAAAAATCCTTTAAAGCTAGCTTTTTATAAGCGACTAACAAAACTTTCGTTAAAATATTCAAACATCTATCTTGTTACCTCCTCTGTAGATGAAAAAAAACTTAGTGTGTTGTTTAAAAGATACGCTAAAAAAATAAAAGTAAGACCCAATTGGGTTGAAGTTAGCAAGAATATAGGATTTAGTGAAAGATTTGATAATAGAATAATTGGTGTTGGTAGATTAGAAAAACAAAAAAATTATAGTTTTTTAATTAAAAAATTACATAACACCAACTTAATGCTTGATATTTATGGTCAGGGAACAGAAAAAGACACTCTTATAAAATTATCGAAAAACTTAAATGTTAAACTAACAGTTAAAAGTCCTATTAATAATAATTTACTTCTTGATGAAATATTGAAATACAGAATTTTTATATCATCTTCTAATTTTGAAGGTAACCCTAAAGCAATTCTTGAAGCGATGGCTTTGGGTTGCGTTGTGGTAGCAAAAAATAATATAAATATTTCAGAAATTATAGAAAATAATTACAATGGTCTAATTTATCATAGTGAGGACGATTTAATTTCATTAATTAACACTATTTTGTTAGATAAAAATGAGTGGGAAAGAATTTCTTCTAATGCTGTCAGCTCCATAAATACCAATAATTCTCTAAGTAGGATTGCAGACTCTGAGTATTCAGATTATCTAAACTTAAACTATCCTTAATCTTCTTTTGGTGTCCAAAATATCAATATGTAAATGGTGATCGTAATCAACCTCTTCGATACTATGAGTAGAATTTATTATTGTTAATTTAGTACTCTTAAGCTGTTCATTTATTAATTTTCTTGAGTCATAATCAAGGTTAGATGTAGATTCATCAAGTATTAGAACCATGGGGTTGGATAGCATAGCTCTAATGAATGATATTTTTTGCATTTGTCCTGATGAAAGAGATTTATTTGTTATTTGCTTATCAAGGACTTCATCTTGATCATCAATAAATAGCTTATAAGATTTTACTAACTTTAGGACTTCCTTATCTTTCACTTTTAAATTATTGCCGTATAAAAGATTTTCTCTTAAGCTGCCCTTAATAATCAAAGGAGTTGCTCCAACATAAGCGAATCTATCTGAAAAACACTCGATTTTTCCATTATTTGGATTAAGAATACCTGAAATTAATCCTAGTAATGTAGATTTTCCTGACCCATTATCTCCCGTAATTACCGTATGTGAATTCCTCATTAAGGTTAAGTCCAGGTCATAAAAAAGATAATCTTCACTTCCAAAATATTTAAATGATACTTTCTCTACCCTTATTGCCTCATTATTATTTAAATCGGGATTTGTAATGAAAGAGTCTAAATTAGGTTTAATTTTATTTCGTTCAAGTGAATTCAATTTACCTAAATGAACATGCGAGTTAATTACCAAATTTAGAGTATTATTAAAATTTCCTAAGGTTTGAAAAAGTCTTAACATGACTCCTATAAATTCAAGCGTAAGTATTTTTGCAAAATTATAAAAGGATATCAGGATTGAGAGTATAAATATTGTTACAAAGTTAGGAGTTATATTATTAATTGCTCCAAATTTAAAATTGTTCAGAACTGAAGAATAATAATTTCGAAGTATTTTTTTAAACTCATCTAATTCTCTTTTTGTTGTAGATAATATTTTTATAAGATATATATTCTCTAAAACTTTTTGTATAGTCTCAAGTGTTTTGTGTTCATTCTCATAAGCTTCGTGAACATAATTTCTACCTCGCTTTAAAAAATACTTTGTTGGAAAAAATAATAAAATTGACCCCCCAAAAAAGTAAATCACTGTACTCAAGTTAGTTGTGGATAAATATAGAGAATACACCAATATTTGTAGAAAATAATTAAGAGATGAGGCTAAGGATCCATAAAAATAAGACACATGCCTACTCAGCTCATTTACATAAAAATATGCATCCGCGACAGAATAATTACTTTTGTTAAAAACTTCACTCATTAGATGTGTTCTTAAGCTTTCTTCGACTTCTAATTGCAATGATTGAATATTTATTCTTTCTATAAAAATGAACAGAAAACGAAAGATAACTATAACTGGCAATAAGTAGATATTTTCTAATACAAAGGTTACATAAAATACTGGAGTTGAATCACTTTTATCAATTAAATTAGCGAAACTTAAAATTACCAATATGTCAAAAAAAACAGTCATATTTGCAAGAAATACTGAAAAAAGAATTCGTATCTTTTTCTTATTAACACCAGTAAGTTTTGAAACAAAAAAAACATCTGAAATGATAATTTTAATTTTATTCATTAAAAATAATCCTAGAGATGTTAAAAGATTCTACAAGCGTTTGTTCCAAAAATATAAAAATAATTTTCAGTAAAATTTTAAAATGTCTAATAAAATACTTTTTTATAACTTCTTGAATTTTTGACACATAAAAATTTTTAGGCTGAAATGTAAAGAAATACATTTCGACTGAAAAGACTGCTAAAATTTCACTAGTATAAAATTTATTACAAAAATAAAATGAATATTGAAAAACCAAAAAATAAATTCACTTATAAAATTAGAAATTTAGTTTTCAGATATATTAGGAAAAGGGGATACCTTGTTCAGAGCCCTACAGGTAGGACTGCCTTAATTGACTTGTTTAATAGAATTAAACCTGTCTCTATGCAAGATTCTCTGATAAGGATAGGGACTACGGGAGATGGTGGCTACTTGGTACCAAATGTTTTAGAAAATATAAAAGCTTGTTTTTCACCAGGTGTTGCACAAACTGCAGACTTTGAAGATGAATTATACAATAAATATAATATCAAATCACATTTGGCTGATTACAGTGTAGAAAAAGTGCCAATTGAAAATGAAAATTTTTCCTTTACTAAAAAGTTTATAGACGTTTCTGAAAGTCCTGAAAAAATTCGACTTTCTGATTGGATGAAGGCGCTTGAAAATATAGAAGAGAATAATGATTTTATGCTACAGATGGATATTGAGGGATGTGAATGGAGAGTTCTTTATGATACCCCGATCGAAGTATTAGAAAAATTTAGAATAATGGTCATTGAATTTCATGAATTTTCATATTATCTATCAAACCAAAGTACATTTTGGTTAATAAATAATTTATTTAGAAAAATATTAGATAAATTTTCTGTGGTTCATATTCATCCTAATAACTGTATACCTGTATCAGTTTTTCATGGTATTGAATTGCCAATGGTAACAGAAATTACTTTTCTAAGAAATGATTACGTAAAAGAAACAGATAAAAAATTAATTTTTCCACATCCATTAGATGAAAAAAATGTTCCAAGTTATGAAAATATTACCTTGCAGCAAATATGGGACTTAAATCCATAAAATAATTTAAATAGAGCAGAACTGTAAACTATTTTTTTTAATACGGGCAAGTCTGTTAAATTTCATGATTAAATTAAGTTATGAGCAGGTAAAGAAAACTCAGATTTAATCTGGCAAAAATGTTTCTTAAGAACTATTAAAATAATGACCACTGGGCTTATCATTATCAAAAATTTTTCTAACATCTATGAAATTTGAACCTACTAGCATTGGGGGTCCAGAGTAGTATCCTGGATAAAGAGGAAATATTTCAATCCAGTATTCAAATATGTCATCATAATCTCTTAAACCAAGATTTTCTTTCTTTAACTTCCCATAAAAGTATTTATTCCTTGGAGAGTTTTTAATAGGCTCTATTTCTACACCCCATAAATTATTTCTTGGAAAATAGTCAACATCATGGATGACTACAATTTTTGATTTCATTCTTAACAGCTCCATTGCTTCAGTTCTAGACTCCCAAGGATGGGAGTCTATAAAAGACAGGTCTATATCTATAATGTTTAAATTTTCTAACTCAGATTTAATATTTTCAGAGCTCAAATTATCTAAAAATCTAAATTCTGAATTCTTATTATTTTTATGTTTATTTTTTACTTTTAAGTGCCAATCATAATTATTTTCAAAAGAGATCAGTATTCCTGGATTAAGCTTAAGTTGATTTATAAACAACTTAGATGAATGATCTCCTGAACCTATTTCAATTATTGTTGGATTATGCCTATTTAATTTACCTAGCAAATATTTTAAATATTTTTTGTGAGACCCCATACCTGAATCACGCAATGAATAAAGTGGAAAGCCAAATTTGAAATAACCTAATTTTTTTAATATTTTTTTTAATAAAATATAAATTATTCTTTTAAATATCTTCATGTTTAATTTATTCTTTTACTAGGTGGACCCAGATAAGTTTACTCTGTAAAAAAGCCTCTGCTAAAAATTTTTTTAATATCCAAATTAGGTTATATGAGATATTTTTAAACATAATAAGAATTACTTACGCAGATTAATTTTTTCATTTGTGGCCAGGGGCAGAATCGAACTGCCGCCCCCTTTTTTTCAGATAAGGGCAAGCCTTGTAACCTAGTGTTAGTTTAATCTATTTAGCTTTCAATATCACTCATTGAGTGCAAGCTTTGTGGATGTCTTAAGAGATAATTAAAGGCGAATGAAAGTGTGAGCTGGCTGCAGAAGTATGGACAATCTTACTTTCGAATAGCTATAAATTATTAAAAATTTGGCAACCTAACTTGGTAAAGCTCTCCATTAGTAGTTGCAATTAAAACAGAATCTTGTTCATTAGGGTTAATAGCTAAAGAAGTAATTTGAGAGCTAAATTCTGTAGGTAGTGGGACTAAAAATAATTCATCTGATTTAAAATTATAGGAAAATAACTCTTTACTTAGATAGTCAGCAAAAATATAGTGTTCAAAGTGCTTACTTGCTTCATTGTCAATAACTGCCCCACCAATAATCGCTGCTCTATAATTTTCTGGTGCATCATGAGAGTAATATAATGTTGGAACAATTGAATTTTGATTTACGTATTCAATTGCATCTAAACTTTTACTTTCAGTCCAAAGTGATATTTCTGAATATTCAAAGTCCTCAGCTTTTCTAGTCTTGTTTCCTTCATAAATTGGCCACCCAAACAAATATGGATCATTATTTCTTGATTGAAATGAATCTAAATCAACCAAATTTAACTCCTCTTGGTCTACAGCACCAACATCAGTAATAAAAAGAAAGTTTGAGTAAACACTTATTTTCCATGGATTTCTTAAACCATAAGCAAGGATATTTTTCTTTGAATCTAAGTTACTATTAATCCCTATCAATTTTGTTTTTGAAATATTTTTTGTTAAAAATAAAATTTTACCTTTATTTGACGTGGTGATTAAGGGCTCTCGAGTTATTGGAGCATCTTCATCCATATCTCCAACTGAAATTAGGAAATCCTGAAAGTAATCTGACCAGATTACAGAACCTGCAAAGTGACAACACCAATCATTTTTTTGTTTGAAAATTATTTCTGAATTTTGCATAACTACAGAGCCATCTGCGTCTAATAAATATTTTTCAATCGTTAGTTCATTTAGCAGATTTGAGTAACTTACAAGAAAATAATTTTCGACAGGGTGGAAACTAATTCCATATAGGCCTATTTCTGCTGTCGTACTATCTTTTACTGAAGACACTTTTTCAGTTATATCTATGAAAATATTATCTTTTGTATTTTTAAAAATAACTCCGTTTGCCTGAAGTAAATAAATCTCTTCCCTATATTCGATTATATTATTCAATTTTTGATCAAAATTTGCCAATAATGTAATTTCAGAACCTTCCAAACAGCGTTCATAATTATCACTTCCAAGCCACTCATTGCAAACATAGTTGTCACCTATATTAATTTGATTTACTTCAGGATTAGATACGTCACTAAAGAAACTTTCATTTTGACTGCATGCAACTAACAAAAGTAAGACTGTAATTTTAACTTTAAATGAATTAGAGATATTAAAATTATTCGGATTTCTCAAGCCTTGTGTGTTTTTAAAAGCATTTTTATTATAAGT
>TARA_B110000444_G_scaffold260086_1_pt1 | contig 29975 bp, 28 predicted proteins | sample TARA_B110000444 | Tara Oceans TARA_B110000444 (sample SAMEA4398370) | marine metagenome | biome: Polar Biome; feature: [SRF] surface water layer (ENVO:00010504); material: water (ENVO:00002006), including particulate matter (ENVO:01000060) such as... | depth 5 m | reverse complement strand
CCGGTGTGCTCCATGAAGAGCCATTATGAGTCATGTACTCAAGACTGCCATTGATGTAGTCCCGATAGGTCACGTGCAGGTTATCATTCGAATCAATCGCTAATGAGGAGTCCCAGCCGACCTCACCTGTGCTGTCGAGTGAGACCGGTGTGCCCCATACTTGAGCGGATGAACCGTCTTCAGGGGAATTAGTATTATTATCTTGATTTTCATTTGTTGATTCACTGGACTCTGTATTGCTTTCAGGTTCTGGTTGATAATTTGCTGTAGATTCAATCAACACGACAATAATTTCAGTGCCCCACAGATCATATGCTTCGTAAAGAACATCATCGATTGCTAGTTCATCTGTTTCATCAATCGCATCAATATCATCAATAATGAAGGTACCATTATCTTCAGGGAATGTTAACTCTGCCTGAATGGCACTAGGGATGAGTAAAGCCAAAGTTAACCCTAAAACGAACAAATACCTAGTTGTGGTTTTGGATTTGTCATTGCTTTTTGTTAACTGAAGAAGAGCAATATTATCTGCTTTCATGAAGTGTTCCAAAACCTTCTGATGAATATGGTTTCGCCTTTTTCAGCACACATAGCATGGGTATTCGCGCGAAGGCTTCATATCTTGGAACCCCTGAATGACGCATGTCCTTCGGGACACGGGATGCACGGTCTGCTTCGGCAGATTAGGCGGTGACGCCAATGGGAAGAGAGCCATACAGGGCAAAGCAAAGGGCTGTACAGCAACGCCTGTACGCAGACGGTCCGGTGCTACCGCCGCGTCTTGTAACTAGAGCACATCTCCCATGGTTAGCCTGCTATACAACTCAATTACAGACTGAAGGTAAATCGGTTAACACTCAAAAATCATACATGGTCGCTCTAAGGCATCTTATCGAAATGCCATTGCCAAGCGAGAATATTCTTAGCGAAACCGATAGAGACGGGATGAGCGTAGAGGAGTTACTGGAAAGAGTGGAGCCATTCAATGGCAGACTCGACCTGTGGGTTCATTCATTAATTGATAGATCGCCTTCAACTGTGAAAGCAAGACTGGCTGCTGCAAACCATTTGATGAATTGGCTTGGTCAAAAATGGCCAGAGCATCTAGTTAGGCCTAAGAGCGGCAAAAAATTACCTCGTACTTTGACAAGTAGAGAATTATCAATGGTCAAGGAAGCTGCCTCTTGTAGCGAAGACCCAGTTACAAACCTAGTTGTCACTATGATTCTAGACACTGGACTTCGAGTCAGTGAATTGTGTGAACTCAGTTTATCAGATATTGATTTACATGACCACTCAGCAATGGTAATCGATGGTAAAGGTGGAAAAGACAGGTTGGTTTTGTTTACTCAAGCAACGGTCGCTACGATACTTGCTTGGCTTCCTTTACGGGATGCAAGAGTCCCACAAGGTGAACACCTCTTAGTGACAAAGGCAGGCACTGCATTACAATCTAGAACTATTCAAAGAATGATGGATAGGCTTGCAGATGAGGCTGGAATTCCCCGTGGAAGACTTACTCCTCACGTTTTACGACATAATTTCGCAACAGGATTGCTTGAAAGAGGAGCCGATTTGGTTAGCATTCAAAGATTACTTGGACATGCTAGCATTGCTACGACAAGAGTTTATCTCGAAATAAGTGACCAGACTTTACGAGAAATCTACAAGCGGGCTCAGACTATTGATATCGAAGACGAATCATGAGCGCGCTTTTTTGCACTTCTCGGTTTTTGGAGGGCCAGCCCATTCTCTATGGCTTGCTACCACATAGCCATCATGTCCTTCTATTGGGCAGTGTTTCCCACTACGGCAACGTGAACAATTCGCTTTAGACGGCAACTCAACCGTCTTGCGCAATTTACCATACTTGCGCCTTGGCATGAACGGCCTTGTATAATGAAGGTCTTACAATATAACGGTCAGATTTGGTCAATCCTTGCGGAACCAAGCCATGTCCTTAACCGAGCGAGGGACTTTGAGAGTCTTGCCTTTCCTACCATCATTTGCTTTTGAGGATTTGACCGATTTACTTCCACCAGTTTTTTTGATGGTTTTTTCTGCAACCTTCCTTCCCGATGCCACGGCTTTAGATGCTGCTGCCTTTGCTGTCTTGGCTGTTTTCTTTGACTTTGCCGCTGCTTTCTTAGCAGTAGATTTGACCTTAGTTGCGGCTTTAGATGCAACTTTTTTAGCGGCTGCTTTCTTAGGAGATGCCTTCTTTGGTGCTGCTTTTTTTGCTGGAGATTTCTTTGTAACTGCTGATAGTAACTTCTTTGATATTACTGCGCTCAATCCGGCCTTGACCAATCCCTTTTGGCCTGCCTTCTTGATCCCTGCTGCGGTTTTGATACCTGAATCACTGAGTTTTTTTGCTGTTGCTTTACCTACTCCAGGTAATGCCATTAGAGTTGCGAGTGGGTCCTTCTTTGACTTGGCTGCCATGTGTTCACCTGATGAGGGGATGAGGGCCCACTATGATGAACCCTTCTCTCAATTAGGGGCATGATTGAAGGACAAGGCATGTTGTGACATTAGTCATGCAGGAAGGTTTGGACCCGTCCAAGACGATTCTGTATGCTCAAGTTCGTAGTGCAGGGCCGACTCACGGACATGATGATGAATCATATCTCAGACCTAAAGCCCACCCTGCAAATGTATCATCAATCTATTTGGGAGACATCGGTCTTACTCTGTTGAAAGTTATGCAAGGTAATTCGACTCCGATAGTGACAAAAAAACCCCGATTTGATGAACAGTCTTGGGAGTTTACAACCCAAATTGGCGATGTAAATTTACGATTAGAAAGTTACCCTTACTGGGGATTCGGGTTGATTACCAGATGTTATGCGAATACAATTACATTAGAAGGGCCGGTTAGCGATAGGGCTAGAATCATTTTCGACTTAGTAGCAGCCCTGCCTCACAAACCCTGGGAAATGGCTTGGCATCGAAGGTTCGATTCAAAGGTCGGCAATAGCAAACAGAACTCTACGCTATGGGCATCTCACATTCAGAGAGCGAAAGATGACCTCAATGAAATGATTGAGACCACGTTAGAAGCCAAAGGTGACTCTCCTGAAATAGAAACTGCTAGAAACGCTCTTGCAGACGATAATGCCCCTGCAGTATTACGTGCTTTAGCAAGAATCGAAGCGGATTCAATTGAAATTGAAATTGAAGATGTGTCTCCAGACGGAATGACTCTAACTTATGATGAAGAGGAAATTCCATTCGTCGATTTGTCGTCTGAAGAGGAATGATGGTCGCGCGTCGCGTTCATAAAGGAAATCGGTGTCGGCGATATCATGGCAAAGAAAGACGGTGGCGGTATTCAGCAGGCTGCAGGTCTGATTCGATACTTCGATGAAGAGTCTGAAGATGCCTGGAAAATTACTCCAACTCAAATCTATCTAGCATGTATCGGATTGTCCGGGTTCATCTACCTCGTTAACGAGGGAGTTATTTCCTGGATTATGGATATGTTCTGAATCACCTTAGTGGTTCAATCAATACAACAGAGCCTTCTGTTCTAGCCATTCCTTGTGCGACTTGCATAGCTGTTTCTAAATCTAGAGTTGCTCCTAATGTTCGTGGACCTTCCGTTTCGTGGATGATTAGTCTGTGAGTTAAATGTGTTAATGTCTCTTGGCTAATACGCTCAAAAACCCACTTCTCGTTTTCGATTCTAACCATTGCTGGAACTTCCACCATCGGCCCCATGTCTGAACCTATGTCTCTAGTACGGCCACTAAGGCCCTGTAAATCCGCTAGAGGCTTCCAAGACCTCTTCTTAGTTGTCAATTTCAGTTTATTCCCTTTGCTTACGCCGTCTGTAAATGCTCTTCCCATCAAGATCCCCATCCTGTGGAGAATCTGAATTCTCCAAATCTCAATCCGCTTTCAACCATTGATAAGAGTTGGGGGGACTTCCCATTATTCAAACCGCTTTCGCGTGGTTCTTCTCGAGAACCAACGGTGCGCTAATAGAAATCAAAATTGCAAGGGTTATTCCAAGTAAAATGTGTGGTGATAAGTCGGTTTGTAAAGTCAAAAACATTGGACTGAGAGCCAGACTAATCCTCCACCCCCAGGCCTCAGGGCGTGGGTGTGAATCGAATCCTAAAAGCGGCAACAACATTCCAATTAATCCGATACTAGATGCTGCAAGTGTCATCCACAACGATACAGCTATTGCTCCGTTTCCCGAACCGATTCTATCTACTGTTGATACCGAGACATATGTTATTGCAAAGATTAGGAAAATGCCAACTAGAGTTGAAAATCCAAGTGAGAGTGAACGCCCTTGGCCCGAACCTATGCTGTCGTTGATTTTCTCTTCCAAAAAGGGCAGGAAAGAAATCGCCGCACATGAATAAACAATTATTGGTAAAATATCTCTATCTAACAAATCACCCCATGCGAATAGAAGTATTATTGCCCCTAGCATTACGAAACTTATTTTTTGATTTGAAACGATTGAATTGACTAATAATTGTGCGATTAAAAGACCTATTGTTATTGAGATTAGGATTTCTTGAGCATTTGAAATTAGAGAATATTCGGTTATTGATTCCTCAATACCGCCTTCAGGATACATTGCTAGTAACATTAGTACAATTACAGAGCCACCAATTCCATTGAGATATTTCATCGAAATCCCTTGCCTTATACGATACTGCAAAAGTATCGCCATGCTTACTACGATGACTAAAACTGAGCCTCCAGATTGTTGAATAGATTCCAATGAAGTGCTAAGAAATGCAATGCAGCAAAACAATGCGGTCAGGCTTGCTAACCACTTCCCTCGCCCAAAGGTAGGCGACAATATCATCGCCAGAGCTGAAATGAATGCAAGGGTTACCAAGGTTTCAGCCATACCCCTGCGACAAGTAACTGACCCATTAGACTTGCACAAGCAAGAAGAGTGAGAGGCCTGACCCACAGGCATGGTGCGACCTGCCGATGAGGAGTTACTCCAAAAATTGGTTCAAACTCCGTTATCGGGTTTGGCGAGGAGCCTAGGCATCGATGTCGAAAAGTGGCTACCATTAGCATCATCACCACTTCCAGTTACCATGAGACTAACCCCCCGGAGGCATGACATGGATTGGACAAGACAAATGTTGGAGTCGGTTGGTGGCAAAAGGATACCATGGATGGTGACCTCTGAATCATGGGTTATGCCATTCTCCAAAGGCGATTTCCCAGATGATGAAACTAAAAAATTGATTGTCGTTCTTCATGCTACGGGTAGAATTACTCGACAAGAAGCGGTGTCGATGTTGCCTCCTGTGGTACTAGAGCCCGAGGATAACCATCTCGTTATGGACACATGTGCGGCACCTGGTTCCAAAGCGACACAACTTGCAGAAGCGGTTCCAAATGGATTAGTATTAGCAAATGAGCCATCTTCCGGGAGACTCAACCTTCTGACTACCAATAGGGGAAGGCTAGGAATCGAAAATATGTTGATCATGCAACATGATGGCCGTCATATCGGAAGAATGCCCGAGCCGGGCGTTGATGGAATTGTAGTCGATGCCCCTTGTAGCGGAACTGCGACGACAAGAAAGAATCGCGAATTGTGGAACTCATGGACGCCAAAAGTTGGCAGGAGTTTGTTTAGATTACAAGCCGATATTGCTGTGCGCGCTGCTAATTTATTGCGACCAGGTGGTCGTATGGTGTACTCTACCTGCTCACTGGACCCTATTGAAAATGAAGCCGTCGTTTGCGAAATATTACAAAAATGCCCTTGGCTGAAATTAATCGAAATAGATACTGACAGACTATTTCCTTCACTAGTTCATCACAAGGGAATCGATAATTGGCCTATTCTAGATGAAGAATCACAAGTTGTTGAGTGGGATGGCAATATTCCAAAACTGCCGGGATTATCTCAAGAGATGCTGAACCCTGCTCAGAGAGGGATTGAGAGCCCTCCGCTTTCATCAACAATTCGAGTACATCAACATGACAATGACACCGGCGGTTTCTATGTTGCATTGTTTGAACATGTAGCGGAGAGGACACCAGAGGGCATCGCCCGTTCAATGATTTTGAAACGCGAATTAAACCGTGACCCAGTTGAGTTACCTCGACAGAATAAGAACAAACATAGCACTAATTTAGCAACTCCAGAAATCATAGAAGAAATCTGTAATCACTGGGGAATAGATGAGTCAGTATTTTCTTGGTGGCATCGCGGAAGGAGAGTTAACATCTCTACAAATGTGACTAATGACCGCATTTTCAAGCCAATCGTTTTCAATAAAAAAGGAGATTTCTGGCCAGGTGATTCATTCCACCCTCTGAAAGTCATTCACGTTGGGCAACCGTCCTTTACAGATAACAAAGGACAGTGGAGGACTAGACAGGAAGCATTGGAATTGCTTCGGCCTCATATCACCAAAGGATTGGTTGACATCGACAAAGATACTATGATTTCTATGCTCGAGGGCGAAGTACCAATCACTGAAGCATTTCCTGCCGAGATCGAGCGTGGGTCGGCTATTTTACGGTGTGGAGAATATCTGCTGCCGGTATGGGTTGCGGCTAGAGTATCGCTAATGATTGATGATAATGAGCGTGATATTCTTCGAATGAAACTTGGTATTGAGAATCGAGGGGAAGAAGAATGAGGGCTTTGGCAGTTTTTGTCGCTGTATTATTAGTGCCCCTAGCTGCAGCAATTTCTGACCTTACCATATATTCTGAAAAGCACTATGATAGCCAAGATGAAGCTCCGATTCTAGTCGAATGGTTTCATGGGCCTGAAGATGAAGATAGAGTAGAGCAACTAGAAAGTTTAGAGAATGCTGGAGACATTACTCTACTACATTGGAGAACAGGTGCTGAAGAAGAAGATGGCGGATTACCCGACGATGATGCCAAGTCTAGAATGATGTATCATGGTTTGACTAACACTTCAAGCGCAGCAATTGATGGTTATGCGGAGAACATTTCTGATTTAACTCCAAAAGTAAATACAAATGATGTAGAGATTGGTTGGAATATACAACTGATTGGCTCGACTGAAGTCGAACTTCTCAATATCACCGCTACATGGACTAATCCTCACGCACTAAACGGGGCAACTCAAATGCACGTGTTCATCATAGAAACAGAAGCTGTCGATGACAAAGGTCGACAAATAACAAATTTGGTCAGAGACTGGGCACCATCTGCATCGTTTAATTTCTCAAATGGCTCTGTGAATAATTGGAATGAGACGATTACTAAGGAGCATTTAGATGGTGCTGGAATTGAATTGGATGATGCTAGCCATGCCAACAAATACGAAATAATACTGGTAATGATTGGTGGATTTGAAAATGATTCTGCTAACCGGGTGTTATCAATTCAAAGAGCAGAGATGCCAACATATTGGCAATCTGTAGACCAAAACGCAACCCTTACTCCTGCAATTCTTCTCATTATTATCATTGTATGCATTGGTTTTGTAGTCATGGCTGAACGAAAGCGAGAACTCGGATTGCCTCGATTGGAAGGCTCTTGGTCGAGCGAAGAAAAAGTCATCGAATATCGGCTGATAGTTGGAAATCCAATCGAGATCGGCGAATTGAAAATGGGGGAAGGTTGGAGAGCAAATGGCAAAATAAAGCGAGAACGCTTGGTGGGTAGTAAAACCCATGAAGGAACTCTAAAGGTTAGCGGAAGTGGAGATTTTTCACTTCGCCTCGCGGTTACTGTTGATGAATTAGGAGATTGGATTCTAGATCTAAATCTACCAGACCCACTGTCGAATAATTGAAAACCTTCTTCCTTTCGTTAAGAGTTATGGTCCTCGACTCTACCGACCGCTCCATCATTCGAGCACTTTGTGAAGATGCACGTCTATCGCAGAGGCAATTAGCGCAAATCGTTGGCGTAGCCCAAGGCACAATAGCCAACAGAATTCGTAAATTAGAGGAAGAAGGAGCCATCCAAGGTTATGCTCCAATACTAGGTGCTGAAGAGATAGGATGGGGTATGACTGTGATGGCAGGACTTTGTATTGAAAAGGGAATGATGATGGATGTTCAGAGGCAAATTTCCGCTGACCAGAGGGTATTCAGCGTCTATGATGTGACTGGAGATTGGGACTCGATGGTACTTGCAAGAGTCAAGGACAGAGAAGACCTTGACGACCTAGCAAAGTCTGTTTTCACATTGAAAGGAATTAGCCGCTCTTACACGCACGTTGTGCTCAACACAGTGAAGGAATCAGGAGTAAGGCTCCCCAAGGAATGAGGGTAAATCTTCTACACACATCGTATCCGGCTTCATTGCTTTTGATAATGCTCTGCGGCATTCATCTGAGGGGTTGATGTCCAGACTAGTCATTGATTCCATTAGTCTGCGTTGAAGCCTCCCTCCTGTCCGATCCCAATCCATCAAAACAATGCAATTCCCATAATTTTCTGAAATATATACTACCACTCTATCTATTGGCCAGCCACGATTTAATTTTTCGATTGGACCCGTAAATCCCAACGAGCGTAAAGCGATCTCATCGCGTTGACCTTCTACAAGAATAACTACTCCGTCTGCGTTTTCTTCAATGCATGATTCCAATGCCCTATGGGCCAAATCATATCTTTGTTCACGGTTCAAATTGACCCTCCAAAATAGATATTATTTCGGTTGCAGATAAACCCTCGATACTCACTTTTTTTTGCCTAGTGGTTTGACCAGACACGACTTTTGCTGGAGCTGAAAAAATTTTGCTGAGAACGTTGCAAACTGCATGATTGGCTTTACCCTTCTGAGCTTCGGCTTTTACTGCCACTTGGATTCTACCACGCCACTCATTGAAGCCAATAATGCCCTGCCTGCTGGCGCCTGGTTGAACCTCGACTTCGATTAAAACATCACCTGCAAGGGTGGTTTGTACACAAGCGGCTAGCCCCACAATTTATTCGATGGGGAGGCGGCTCATCAACCAACCTCCCTACGGGAGGACATCAGGTATCCACAATCGCTTAATACACCCGTGTGACCGCTTGGGCCATGGGCGCTGACCGTGAGTTGTGGCCAGATGAATATACAGTGTTCAATATTCTGTATGATAAATTTCTTTTCTGGTCAATCGTAGTTGGACTATTCACATTCGCTTGGCTAATAATTTCCATTCTTCGTTACAGAGAGGGAGTCGACCCAAATGTCAAATTAGAAGAAATCAAAGTTGGCACATTTCCTAAAGAGCGCCACAATTTTGACCTTGAATTAGCATGGTTCGTCGGTCCAACCATTTTGGTGATTTGGGTAACGATTCTCGCTTTTGGTTCAATGAACATCGTTTGGGGAGAAGTGCAGAATATTCAAGAGGATGATGATTCATTCACTGTTGAAGTCAATGGGCAACAATGGTATTGGGACTTTTACTATCAAGATGCATTGACTTGGGAAGATTTCGAAACAGGCCATAACGTGACCTGGGATGTATTCAACGGGCTAAGTATCGATGCTGGACCGGGTGCAGCAACCGCTGATGTTAGCTATGGGAGCAATTCTGCTAGCCTTGACTTGGCCAATAACACAACGATGGATATTTTATTCAATGAATTCATATTCCAATCTGTGGATGTTTTAGATACTGACGGGAACATTCTACACCGCTGGCAACATATACCTATTGAACATAAAATGAGCGTAGACCTAATCATTCCATGTGACACGAATGTGCTGTTTAATCTCTTCAGTAACAACCCGCTAAGGGATTCTGAATTCAAGGAGACAAATATCTACCAAGGTGTTCAACACGCATTTTGGCTGCAAGAGTGGGGAATGAAAGAAGATGCAGTTCCTGGTCTCGAAGGAGGAACATGGATGTATGTTCAGCCAAATGATGCAGGAGTTTTCCCAATCAGGTGTGCGGAATACTGTGGTAACCAGCACTCGATGATGAAAGGACAGGTAGAAGTCGTAGCAAAAGAAGGCACTAGTTGCGATGTAGACTTCGGAGTATACTTCAGTAACGGAGGGGAGATATCATGAGAGGACGCGCTATTGCCATCCTAACTCTGCTATTGATTGCTTTAGCATCGACCTCCACTTTTGAGGCAAGGCAAAACGGTATTGGAAACGTTGAGCCTGCTGGTTGTAACTGTCACGGAGGAATGACTGATGACACCGTTATCACCGTAGATGGGCTTCCTGATATATTCAATGCATCAGAAGAATATCTGTTTACATTAACCATCTCTAACGACAAAGTTCCAGTAACAAACCCTGACCAAAATGGCGGTTTCAGGATATTCGTTGAAGACGGTGTTGGCACCCTAGAATCATTAGATGTTGAAGATTCAAGTGATCTGGAAATAGATGGAGGTTTGTCTCACAATATGGAAATCAATGACCGAAGGTCCTGGTCATTCAAGTGGACCGCTCCTGCAGATGATACTGCAATTGCAAACTTTGTAATTTATGGCAACGCCGTTAATGGAGACGGTGGAGCTACCGAGGCTGATGATTGGAATCGCAAAGAAGTAACTGTGTCTGGAATTAATGCTAACCCTACAGCACCAAGCGCTGAGGCTCTAACGATTCTGATGACGGTTATAGGATTGGCACTCGGGCTAATTCTAATCGGAAGCATGTGGGTATTCTACACCAGAAATCCTGAGAACTTCTCAATTGGAAACTTCTGGAGTTACCTCAAACCATGGCTAACTACTACTGACCACAAGATGGTTGGAATTCTATACTTCCTGTACGGATTCTTCTTCTTCCTAGTGGGTGGATTACTAGCATTACTATTCCGTATACAGTTGGCACTTCCTGAGAATGATTTCCTAACATATGACGAATACAATTCATTCTTCACCTTACACGGTACAACTATGATTTTCTTGGCTGCAATGCCTATGATTGCTGGTTTCATGAACTACATCTTACCATTGCAAATAGGAGCAAAAGACCTAGCATTCCCTAGGATAAACGCCCTTGGGTTCTGGATAATTGTTGCTGCTGCACCACTTATCTTCACAGGGGTTTGGAGCGGAGAAGCAGCGGACATCACTTGGGTTATGTACCCGCCATATTCCAGTCTAGCAGGACTTGGTACCGACCAAGGTCCCAACCCTGGAACGATTGCCTTCATATCTGGAATTGCACTACTTGGTGCATCATCTACACTTTCTGGTGTAAATTTCGTAACCACTACCTTCACCATGCGTGCAAAGGGAGTAGGCTGGATGAGAATGCCTCTGTTTACATGGTCTGTTCTAATCAGTGTATTCATGCTGTATGTGAGCCTACCTGCATTCGTAATAGGAGTATTCTTCTTACTATTCGATTCAACGATAGGAACGACGTTCTTCACTAGCGGTGGAGACCCGTTGCTGTTCCAACACCTGTTCTGGTTCTTCGGACACCCAGAGGTATACGTGGTGGTGGTTCCTGCATTTGGAATTGTATCTGAAGTTCTTGCAACAAGTGCTAGACGTTCTATCTTCGGTTACAGGTCGATGGTCTATGCCATGGTTGGTATCGGCGTAGTAGGATTCATTGTTTGGGGACACCACATGCTAACAAGCGGTATGAGTCCAGCATGGCGTTCTGCATTCATGATTACCACAATGGCTGTGGCGATTCCGACTGGAGTGAAGATCTTCAATTGGCTCGCGACTCTTTGGGGTGGAAGCCTTGTATTCAAGACGCACACGCTTTGGTCACTAGGATTCTTGATTACATTCACCCTAGGTGGACTATCTGGAATGTTCTTCCCGGTTGCTGGACTTGATACTCAATTCCACGATGGTTACTTCGTAGTAGCTCACTTCCACTATGTGTTCATTGGCGGAATCATATTTGCACTATTCTCTGGAATCTACTACTGGTTCCCTAAGGTAATAGGTCGTAAGATGAATGAGACTCTAGGATTGTGGCACTTCCTAATCGCATTCTGTTCATACAACGCAGCTTTCTGGCCTATGCATGCAGTAGGAATTATGGGGATGCCAAGGAGAACTCACACCTATGCAGCTGATTCTGGGTTTGCTGAATTAAACATGGCAATTTCGATATTTGCGATAATCTTTGGACTATCTCAACTAATCTTAGTTTGGAATATTATTCGCTCTGTCAAGAAAGGCGAGAAGGTTGGAAATGACCCATGGGGTGGATGGTCCCTAGAATGGATGGTCACTTCGCCACCTCCGACACCTTCATTCGCAGTTAATCCAGTTCAACTTGACGCTAACGATGGCGATGAATACCATCAGACCAAGTTAGAATCGATATTACGCTCTCCATTCAGGGCGATGAATAAACTTTGGAACAAGGAGGTGGAAGAATGAGCGGAAGCCTGCATGATGTCAAGAATAGCGTCTGGATGAAGACGGTTATGATTTCGATTGGACTCCTGTTTGCAGGAATCACTGCTTACGCTGTTTTAGCACAAGGAATTGGTACAGTCAAGCACCATGAATGGGAAGACGCCCATCATGTGCTAGAAGATGTTGAAGCCGATTGGAATTCAGCAAACGAAAGTGGTGAAACTTTTGATAACGATGCATTCGATGCTGCATGGGAAAAGGCGCATCACGATGATGTTGATGCTCACCTTTCATACCTAACCTGGAGTACAGCAGGTAAGACGATTATGGTAATGTTCATCGTTTATGCTGCATTCTACGGAGTGGCAGGATTCTTCAATAGCATACAGCCGGATGGAGATGATGATGAACACCATTATGGAGAGGACCATGAAGAACATCATGGTTCAGCTTCTCCGATTTTGATGGCAGGTGGTATTCTATTATTCATGATGGGGTTCCCTGGATTCGTAGTTACCTGTAAGTCATGGCTTGGTCTGGATTATGATCCAGATATGTCTGGCTTCATGCTTTCAGCGATTGGAATGATAATCACAATAATGGGAGTTGGAAATTGGTGGAATGAAGATCTGAAAGGATATCCTGAGCAAATTGCTACTTCTGCGCCGTTTGAAGGACAAGACATCCGTAAGGCCGGAATGTGGATTTTCCTAATCTCTGAAACAATGGTTTTCGCTTCCTTCTTCTCCTCTTACTTGAGGATGAGAACCGGCTGGTGTACCCAGTGGGCTGTAAATGATGGAAAGTGTGATGCTGTGGATACCTTCACTGCTTCTGATTATCTAAGGCCCGGTGGAGCAACTGGAACTGGAGACTTCTGGACATTACTACCTGGTGGAATTAACACATTTGCATTGATTATCTCGTCATACACAATCGTACTGGCGTTGAAGGTTGCTAAAGATGTAAACTGGGAACCATCAAAGAACGCTGTGATGGCTCGGTTATTCCCTACAAGACAAAAGACTGTTCGCAATTATTTGCTAATCACTATTGCACTAGGTTCACTGTTCATCGTACTGAAGTTAATTGAATGGAGCCACTTGATTGCTGAAGGATTTACTATCGACAGCCAAGCCGGTTCAATCTTCTTCGTAGCAACCGGAGCACACGGTCTTCACGTATTCATTGGATTGCTAGTTATGCTATTCATGGTTTTCAAAGCTGACACTGTTGGCTATGACGAAGAAAATGGCCAGGGAATTGAGTACTTTGGATTGTACTGGCACTTCGTTGATTTGGCGTGGGTTGCCATCTTCCCTGCATTCTATCTATACTGAGGCGATATTATGGGCGAACACAAGTATACAGGACCAATCGCTGGAATCTTCCAGAAAATGGCAGATATGATAGGTAAGGATGTTTACTACGTAAATTTCCTGATTTTAATGTTCTTTACATTATTCGAAATCGCTGCAGTATTCTTTGAAACGATTCCAGGCACGGATATCGAAATCACTAGAACTGCAGTTTGGGCTATTCTAATAATTGTTGGAATAATCAAAGGATACGGCATTGCTGCATTCTTTATGCATCTGAAAGGAGACCCATTCATCTACACTCGCACGGCATTATTCCCAGTGCTATTCGTAGCGCTAATGATTTGGGGAATAGGTTTGTCGAATCCTGATGGAATAGATAGTCTTCCATCTTGGTGCACACCAAATTATGATTACTCATATGTAACTGAGTGAAATCCTGTATAGATAGGTTTCATAAATGAGATTCTGAAGGCCCGACCATGCGCTGGTTTTGTGTTTTGATAGTGACTTTGCTTTGTGTATCGGCTATACCACCGGTTAGTGCAAGTGGAGATGGAGTTCATTGGAACGGGTATAATTTGGATAGAGACTCTATCCCTAACCGGGTATTAATCGACACTGATGGAAACAATTACTCGCTTCAAACAGTAAATGCTGATGTTACGGTCGTGGCATTCATTTTCACTACCTGTGTTGATGTTTGTCCAGTAATTACAAACAACCTTTTGAGCGCACAAAGCCAGTTGGAAGATGTTGATTATGAATTCATTTCAATTACCGTGGATCCTGCTACTGATTCACCAGAAGTTCTCAAAGCATACATGGAAGATTATGGAGCAACTTGGCCTCATCTTACTGGAGAATTAGAGGACCTTGAGTTGGTATGGGATGATTTCGAAGTGTCTGTAATCACTGAAGAAATAGAATCTCACGGTCATGACCACGATGGGGATAGTGTAAATTCAACCGTCTACGATGTATTGCCTAGTGGTTGGGATCAATTGACAGCTTCCGCATACCAAAACAATTGGACGATTAACGCAAGTGAAAGTCAATGGGGGCACTACATCACAGGAATTAATGGAGACGAGTCTCCTTCTGATTATTCCTGGTGGTGGGAATTACACTCATGGAATGAGTCATCGAGTTCTTGGGAAGGAAGTAGTTTAGGAATCGATTCAGTCGATTTCGGCCACTTGGCATTAGCTCCAAATTCAACAGATGATTCAATGATACCAATGCCCGATATGGAAAACGATTCCTTTGCGGTTATGTTTTCAGATGGCACTAATGATTCTTCCACGCTATCACAAGTCAACGCCTGGCACATGACTTTAGCTGCTTTAGATTCATTTGAGGCTCCTAGTTCACAATGGGGGCACTACATGTCTTCTATCGACAATGTAAGCGCACCTGATGACTATTCGTGGTGGTGGCAACTTCACTACTGGAATATGACAAGTGATTCATGGGAAGAAAGTAGTTTAGGAATGGATACTCTGTATGACCAGTCGCACATTGCTTGGGCTCCAAATAGCACTATGGATTCAATGATTCCTTCGCCTCACCAAGAAGAACATGACAGTCATGATGACCACGGCAGTCATGATGACCATGGCAGCGATGATGGCATGCAGGAGAGTGGTGGAGAAACTGTGACGGTAGTAATGCCTGAAGAAAACCATACTTCAAGCGAAACTACTACCTCGACATCTCATTCAACTCAAACATTCATTCTTGACGCAGATTGGAATCCGATGGTCGTATTCTTAGGGTACGATTGGGATGTCGATGACTTCGTAGAGGATGTTGAGAGAGCCGCTCATTCTGCAGATAGCCCCGGTGATGATGATTCAGGTTTACCTGGATTTACCTTTGTAACGGTCAGTGCAAGCCTAGGTCTAGCGATTATTGCCGCTAGAAGGGAAGAATGAGGGAAGATAGATTCTTGAAAGAATGGCCCCCCCGTCAAAACAAGCGGAGATCGCATAGCCTGGTATTGCGGTGGACTTGAAATCCACTGTCCCCCGGACACGGGAGTTCGAATCTCTCTCTCCGCGCTTAACTCGACATTGTGTAATTTTAGCCATATCCATGGAAAGGGTTCAACAACTCAAGGTACCGTAGGCACTTCATGGCCCGACCTCAGGTGCGTCTTTCGATGCTGCTGGTCCTACTGATGTTCATGTCAGGGTGCATCTACTCTACTACTCCTGAATGGGGGACTGGAGACGGTCAACTCAAAGTTGAAATCAGTGAAGGTAAAGCCGATATCAAATCCAAATTAGGTGAAGGTTACGAAGAATCTGTAGATTTAATCGAGTGTGATAACCGAACGATTAAGGTCACGGGGCTACTAATATCTGCAGTGGTTTACGACGCACATCCTGACGATGATAGTATCCAATCCGCTATGGGTGCTGCTGTAATTATTCACACTATGACTTGGAGTCAAGCAGAAGCTGTTGAAGCAGGTACTGCTGGAAAAGTCGCACTAAAGGATTGGATTTCGCCGTTGAATCCGAATGAATCACCTGGTGACGAGATTTCCAATAACGAAGATGATTGGGAAGTTATAGGGATTATCCCTGGTTCAGAATATATCGCTAATGGTTTGAATGTATTAGACCACTGGCACCAGCCGATTGAACTCACAGGGTACATTGTTGAGGGCAATGGATTAGGCGACCTCGATCCTGATAACTGCAAGAAATTAGACGGTCAGGGTCACGGCATGGTAGTTACAAAGATTCGTGCAGAACAAGGCACTGTAAGTGCAAGCGGAGATAGCGATGATGAATACGTACTGGGAGATACAGATATTTTTGGTAGAATCACATTCATCATGTTCTTCATAGTGGTTGGCCTTGGTGGTGGACTAGGTTTGTACACGGTTTCAACCATGATAATTCGACAAGGAGCCAAATCAACGGCTGAAACATTGCTTGGAAGAGAAGGTTTTGCTAAGGCCGTTCAGATGAAGAAAGATTTGAGAAGGTCGAAAAAGGATGGTCTTGAAAGTACGGTTGAACGTGCTGCTAAACAGAAAAAGATGTCACCTCCTCCAAAGAAGTCAAAGAACGATGATGGTGCGATTTCAGGATTTAGCCTCGATAGTGTGTTATCATCTGATGATAATAGTGAACCACAGACGTTCGGTTCTGGCAGTTCGGTTGTAGTAACAAACGAAGTAGAAAATATAGTTTCACAGCCAGTTGTCAGTACGGCAACTACTACAATTGGAAATACTTCAATTGGAAACTCTCCAATGCCATCCTCTAACGTAGTTACTAGTCAACCTGACTCCGGACCTAAAAGAGGGCATTTCTCAGCAACAATGACCTCTAATGTGTCTCAATCTAAGCCAAACATCGAGCTTAAGGAAAGTAAACCTGTAAAGCGAAGAGCGGTTAAGAAACGAGCAACCGCTCCTGAGCCTGAGCCTGAACCGGTAGTTGAAAACAAAGCACCATCGGTTGCAGATGATGAAGAGTTTAGTGACTTTTCATTCTGAAGCCCAGGGTACATTAGCAGCACCGCGAACTAGTAATTGTTCGGTGTGCCACTCCAAAATAGCGGGGCTGAGTATGACTGGCTCACCATCTGCCTGAACCCAAGTAGAAGGGTCTAGGGGCTCTTCACAAACCTCTCCTGACTTGTTAACCGGCTTTATTTCGATACGGTTTGCTTTTTTCTGAGTAATGCCCCATTTCCCGATGTGCTTCCCTTTTTTCATAGGTCCCATCAAAGATAACATTGCTATTCTGGAAAGACGAGGAGCGAATACGATAGAACCTTCTTTATCCACTGGACTAACTCCTGGGCATACTAGGTATCCCCCTCCAAAGGTCTGACCAGTTGTTGCTGCAAACATTGTGAAATCGCGGATCTCTCCTTCTTCGTCATCGAGTTTTAGCCAGACCTTCCTACGCTTCCAAAAAGGAATGGTTGTAACTCCAAGATATGTGTATTTCTTCTCACCTTTGATCCATTTTGCACGAGATAACTTAGCACGAGAAACCGCACTAGTAATCCCCGCATCTGATTCCAAAAAGACCCAGCGGACGACTCGGCCTTCATTTAGAGCAGGCCCATCCCAAACATTGGATTGAGGAGACGGGTAATCCCCCTCTTGGGCTGCAGGATATCCCTCTAGGCGCCATGCAGCACATCTTCTGTCCACCCCATTGACTAGTACATCGATGGCTTCATCAATATTTTTACGGGAGATTCCTTGTGTAATCGCGTAATCATTGCCAGAACCAAATGGTAAGATCCCCATTGGGATATCGCTGCCACGCATCGCACTTGCAACTTCGTGTACAGTTCCGTCTCCTCCAACTGCGACCACTATTCCATTCACACTCTCTTGACGTAGTTTCCAAGCTATTTCGCTTGCATGGCCGACTTTTTCTGTCATGTAGGTCTCAACTACGAAACCTCTCGCTTGTAATTTTTCAATTATTTTAGGCCACTTTCGACCACAAGTGCGGTCTCTGCTGGCAGGATTGACAATGCAATGTAGGGGCCCCATGTCTATCGCAGGACTGGTTGAGGAAATCAAACCTATTGTTGAAACAAGCGATGCACTCATGTCTAATGCCCAATCAGCCCGTATCATGACTTGGAGCGCGGAGCAGCGGGAGCATATGCTACGCGCCCTCGAAGTTGCAGAAAGAGGAAGGGGCCAAGTAAGGCCAAATCCGCTAGTAGGGTGTGTGTTGGTTAAGGATGGTAAAATCATTGCTGAAGGATGGCATGACCATCTTGGCGGCCTACATGCTGAGCAAATGGCGATTCATGATGCTGAAGAAAAAGGGCATAACACAAATGGTTCTGTAGCATATGTAACATTAGAGCCATGTAACCATTTTGGCAGAACTCCACCCTGCACTGAAGCACTGCTTTGGGCAGGGATAAGTGAGGTAATCATAGCACATGGCGACCCTAATCCACTAGTGAGAGGGAATGGGATTTCTGTGTTAAAGAAGGCTGGAATAAGTGTTAACTCGGGTTTATTGGAAAGTGAAGCTGCTGAGCAAATGAAAGAGTTCCTGCATTGGTGTAAGAACCGAAGACCGTTTGTGACTGTGAAAATCGCTACTGACTCAAATGGTTCTGTAGATGATTTATCTGAAGACGCAGGGAGATTCACCAGTCAAGAGTGCTTACAGAAAGTCCACCAATTGCGCAAAGATTGTTGTGCCATACTAGTAGGTGCAAATACAGTCATTCGAGACGACCCCTCGCTTACTGTTCGTTTGGTAAAAACTGACAGGCAGCCATTACGGGTGATAATCGACCCTAATAATCGAATCAATTCTGAATCTAAAGTATTGAATGATGGATTTGGAACCAGACATCTTAGTGATGACTTTAGGGGACTGTCCGCAATGCTGGATATGCTAGGAGATTTGGAGGTTCAGAGGTTACTGGTTGAAGGAGGCCCTACTACAATCAACCATTTCTTAGAACAAAATTTAGTTGACGAGTTCATCTTAGTCAAATCAAATGTTACTCACTCAAAGCCGGTATTAACTGAGTTTGACCTGTCTGGATTAAATGAGGTTTCACATTCCAAGTGGGGAGAAGAATCCGTTACTACCTACTCAAGGTGATGAAAGATGACGGTTGAGACAACTGCGGTTATTGCTCTACGCGGATGGCACCCCGCCATTGCTAGAGCAGAAGCTGAAGCAATGTTTCCGCAATCTGATATTGTTAGAACCGATGCTAGAAGATTAATCAAAGCCGAAGGCAGAAGTGACTGGTCTCGTGCTAGCCTAATGTCTGGATGCGAATGTGTGTTGGTTGGCGGAGGCATGACTGAATGGACAAACATCGAAGATTTTCTTGCTCTCGTCGATTATGAAATGAAAGAAGACATGGCAGTAGAATGTTGGCGCCATGAAGGTAAATTACCAGTTAGTGCAAGCGATATTGAAAGGCAAGTCGGAAGCCATTTTCATGAAAAGGGATCTACATTTAATCTTGAAAGCCCAAAGAATAGGTTTGGGATTGTACTAGATGCATCTGCAGGGCTTGTCGCCTGGGGATGGATGGTTGGACAAGGCCCTGGTAAACATGGATGGGCAACTATGCGAGCAAACAAGCGCCCGTTTTTCCGCCCTGTCAGTCTTGAGCCTCGGCTTGCTAGAGCAGCGGTGAATATCGCAGCGGGAACAAAAGAGGGGTACATCGTTGACCCTATGTGCGGCACAGGTGGTATTTTGATTGAAGCCGCATTGACCAATCGATTGACACTTGGAATCGATTTTGATCCAATAATGGTTGAAGGAACTATTGAAAATCTGAAATGGGCAGGTGTTTCGGCAGAAGTAAGAAGAGATGATGCCACTCGTTTTGAGTTACCAGAAAACCTCACTGCAATCGTAGTAGACCCTCCATATGGACGCAATTCCAAGGGCGATTCTAAGTTACTGGAAGACACTTTAGAAAATATTTCGAGTCAACATGATGATTGTAATTTAGTTGTGATAATGCCTTGTGAAGCAGGTATTGAAAATCTCGAAGAAAAAATAGATTACGAAATTAGTCTGCCTGGTTTTGATATCAAAGCAATGTATGGTATACCTGTTCACAAATCCCTTGGACGGATTATGGTCATCGCTTCGATGTCTTCATCGAAATGACTAGTCGCTTTACAAATCGTAGTAATCCAAGGAACACCTCACAAGGGTTTGGTTCAAGAAGGGGGGGCTATTCGGCTGGTTGGGGCAATTAGGGTAGTCTGGATATCCTTTCGGCCTTCGGAGCCGAAGACGTGGGTTCGAATCCTGCATTGCCCGCTTTCAGACAGATAGTTCAGCCGTGAGGCTCAAGTGTGTCCTCTTGCAGCACCTAACATGGGCTGCAATCTGCGTGACCTTGCTGAGGCTGAGGATACGACGATGGATGCTATGAGAGGCAAGCGCGTTGGAATCGATAGTTTCCTTTTGGCATTTCAGTTTCTGACCACTATACGTGACCGGTCTCCCACAGGAGATGGTGGCCCACTCAGAGCAAACAATGGCAAAGTAGTGGCCCACTTGATGGGATTCCTATCGAGAGCATCTATGATGCTGTCAAAGGGTGTAAAACCTGTATTCATCTTTGATGGGAAGCACCCTGAATTGAAGAAAGATGAAATGGACATCAGAAGGGCTCGTCGAGAACAAGCTGAAGCCGAATGGAAAGCAGCACTAGAGATTGGGGATTTCGCTACCGCTCAAAAAATGGCTCAAAGGTGTGTCAAGTACACTCCTGAAATGGTCGAAGAGTCGATTGAAATGTTATCTTTGATGGGCATTCCAGCATTTAGGGCTGAAGCAGAAGGAGAAGCTCAAGCATCGGTTATGGCTGCCAATGGACAGTTAGATGCAGTAGCAACTCAAGACTGGGATGCATTGCTATATGGTGCACCTGTAGTGATTCGTAACTTTGCATCTGATGGAAGTAAGAGAATGGGGAGAGTTATCCATGCACAAAGAATTGAATTAACTCAGGTTTTGAGTGATAACGATTTATCTCGTAGTCAGTTAATCGACTTAGCAATAATGATCGGTACTGATTTCCACCCTGGAATCAAAGGAATTGGCCCAAAAACAGGATTGAAATTGATTAAAGAATTTGACAATATTGAAGCGATATGTGAGGCTAAGGAGAAAGAAGTGCCTGAAAGATTGGATGAAATTCGTGAGATTTTCATGAACCACCCAGTGGTAACAATCGATGACTCTGATTTGGTTCAAGGCGATGTTGATATTGAAGGACTCCAAAAGTTCCTAGTAGAAGATAGACAATTTTCACAGAAAAGGTTTGACAATGCGATGGACCTTCTTGAACAGGCTGGACTCGTTCGCACCGGTGGTCAAACCTCATTATTCTCTTTCTGAGATGAAACGTAGTGGACTTGCAAGAACGGGTTGACCGTCCCATTCCCCAATAACTCCACGTGCAATGCTTTGAATATCGGCTAAGGCTTCACTAATTTTGTTAATTGGTGAAGTAGGAATGCCATCTAATAACTCGCAAACTTCTTTGCGCGATTTATCGCCAACCTTCGATTGGATTAGGCTTGCAACCGCTTGGCGTGAATCGACTCTTTGTTGGTTCGAAGGCCAATTATTCTCAAACTGTAAACGAATGGACAGAGTTTCGAATTGAGCATCTGAGCCTACAGCGATTACTACCCAGCCATCATTGGCTTGGAATGCCTGATATGGTACTAGATTTGGATGTCCTGAACCAAGTAGACCTGGGTCTTCCCCGCTAACGATTTGGTTCTGACCCTGATTTGCCAAAGATGCGATGGCACAATCCCATAGCGAAATATCTAGATGATTGTTTATTCCAGTCCTCTCTTTATGGAAAAGAGAGGCTAGAATTGCATTACCTGCATACAAACCAGTGATGATATCAATCCATGCAACTCCAACCTTTACAGGACCTCCATCAGGCTCTCCAGTTATACTCATTATACCACTCATAGCCTGAAGTGCCAAATCATAACCGGGCTCTTGCGACCTAGGTCCACTCTGTCCAAAACCGGTGATAGAACATAGAATTACGTCTTTTGAAATTGGTCCAATCAACCTCTCTAATTGACCAGGTCGGAAGTTTTCAATCACAACATCTGATTCTGAAATCAATTTTTGAATGGCCTCTTTATCTTCCTTTAGATTATGGAAAACTATCTCTTTCCCGCGATTGCATGAAAGGTGGTATGCTGCATTTCCATCAGGAAGGAAAGGCGGGCCCCAACCACGCGTATCATCGCCCCAAGGAGCTTCTACTTTGGTGACATCTGCCCCGAGGTCAGATAACATCTGTGCACAGTAAGGACCGGCAAGAATCCGGGACAAATCAAGGACTTTAACTCCATTAAGCACAGCGTTCATTTTCTCCACTCCAAGTATACAAATGATAGTTCTCACTAACTCTATCAGAACCTTCGAATTCAACTTCTACCCATCCTTCAGGTGCAACTGCATGTCCTGTTGGATAATTTACAATCCAGTTGACATCTTTTAATGTGTCACACTCTAGTAATTCATTGTGCCAATCTGTATCATTATGCCTCCAGAATCCTAAGTTGTCACCATCACTATCAGAATCCATTGCAAACTTGATCGAGTACATCCTGTGTACAGATAATGGTGAATTTGCAATGAATATGATGTCCTCGCCCTCATCGATATCATCACCTAATTGAGCACCTATCACTTCAGTACCGCGTTCTCCTGTTGATGCTAATACTGCAGCGTTTACGAGCAACATGAAACAAACCGCTGCAACTATCATATTTCGACCCGGGCCACGAATAGTGAGTCCTTTCGATTCAGACTTCAGCATACGGCTATACCAAAATGGGATTATGAGTAGTGAAAGATATCTCGGATTATTTCTGAAAGAGCGAACTATATCGAAAAACCCTGTTTCTAAAGCGACTGCTTCGGTAACCCACAGTGCTGCAATCCATCCAATTAGACACGCTGCGACCAATGATGAGCCTTTGGTGATTAATCTTGACTCATCGGTATCTACTCCATCGTCTTTAGAAAATAGTAGCATACCGCAATGAACGAATATGAAGTATCCAATAAATGCAGATAACAATGCAGGAATTATGTCTGGATTATTCAATGGAATTTCATTCCTGTACAGGATAATGGCTTCTACGACAATTGCGAATAGTGCGAATTTTATTTGCCCGATTTCTATTCTCTTAACCATTAGTAAAGCAAGTGCTGCAGGAATTACATACCAAATTGGCATTCCTTTGAATGACAAAATAATAACCGCACACACAAGAGGTACTATCCACCAATAACTCAACTCTCTCTTATCCCTTACAGCCTTGATAATACAGTAAGTCGCCAAGACAACAATCATCAAAATTACTCCCTCTTGATAGAATCGTCCAGTAGCCCTAATCAAGGGAGGATAGATTGATGCCAAAGCGGTTAGACGTAATGCTTGGTCCTCGTCAAATAAATCTCTAGTCGCTAAGAATATCGCTGCTAGACAACCCAATCCACCAATTAATCCTAGAACATGTAATGTAGCAATAGAGGGGGAAAATATGCTGAACCACATTTCTATGAGTGAATGCCAAGCAAACCATTTGTCATCAGCGGGTACCTCTGAAGGAGTCGAACTATCAGGCGCATCAGGTCGCAGTTCACCCCATTCGAGGTGTGCTTCGCCATCATCCATTTCGTCACTGACATATGATGCATGAACATGAGCATCTAAGCCCAGGGGCATCAGTACTGCTGCAAGAATGTGCATCAGGATTCCGATAAGGAGAAGGCCCTTCCAGAACTTATTCTCCATGTTTACTCCTAACGCCTTAATGACTTGAGCCCTTTGCACTCATTCAATCATTAGAGGCGGTTTCCAGTTGCCATCTTGTTTACGGTGATCTAGAATATGCCAGTACACTGTCTCATCGGTCTCATCAGGACTTACGAAGGGACCGAGTTTTGACCAAACTCTTCTCGCATTCCAGCGCAAAAAAGGAATCGATAAAGCAGGACCGCACGTTGGTAGAGTAAATCTACACAACCAAGGCTTACTCTCAACCCCTGAATCCTTCAAGGCTTTCATTACGGCATTCCAATCCTTCCAAGGACCTGCCTTTTTCCTAACCAACCAGGAGGGATTTACACTACTATCTAATTCAAAACCAGCCTTGGCTATTACTGGAGCCATCCATGGTGCGATATATCCTGCTGGGGCTCTAAACCAAGGCCTCCAAGCATCACCTGCAAATTGATGGAGTTTGACATCCGCCTCTACTATCGCTGCCAAAAAGCCATCTTCGTCTTCAGGATATGCAGACCAACAACGATGTGTTAGTCCATGGCACCCAATTGTAACCTGAGGATGGTTTTGCAAGAGATCTTTGAGCCAATGATTGAATATTGAATCGTCTAGTTGGTCAGCGATTACAAAAATTGTCAAAGTGACTTGAGTTCTATCAAGCCACCTACGAAATGCAGACATCGCCTCTAACATTTCATCAGACGTTCCTTCATGTGGAATTCCCTTTGACCTTGTTGGATGACCTTGTGAAGAAGGGACATGTCGTATGTCGTCCGAATCTACTGTCAACCAAATAGGGCGCATTTATTCACCACGATTTAGTTGAACAAGATGTAGTACATGAGGGATTGTTCTCTCGCCTATCTCGATTGGCACGTAACCTTCCACCGCTAGTCCTTTCCACTTCGAACAAATCGCTTTACAGGCAGCTAAGCCTGCTTCATTATGAGGGTGAACTGTTATCTCGATTAGGGATTGTTCAGTTCTCTGAGATTGCCACTCAAAAATAGCATCTACGCAGGCGGCTGCAATACCTTTCCGTCTCCAATCTCGTCGCACCCAATATCCCAGATTGTATGCAGATGCAGCCAATTGCAATTCATCTCCTAAACCTATCATACCAAGGAATGTATTTCCTTCCAATGAATGTATGGCCCAGAAATGTATCGAATCTCCATTTCGGTGCATTTCTAAATCTATCATCAAATCTGTAATCTGACCTCTTGCCTCTTCGCCTTCCTTCAACCAAGGTAAGGCGGCTTTAGCGGCATCTGGGTCTTCTTGGTACGATTCCATGACCTCAGGGAGTATACGCCGGCTAATCGGCCGCAGTATAACTTCAGTGTTGACCTTGAGTTCCGGCGTGTCCAGAATGACCCCTCCTTATACATCGAGATGAGTCACTGCTGATGAAACATGCTCATTACCAGGCATTGCTAATTTTGCCCTCTCAAGCATTAATTTGACCTCGTCTATGCGGCCAATTTGTTTGAGAATCATCCCGATATGATAAATCAAATCGACATTCGCATCGCTCAAATGCGGTCCAAGTGTATCGATTGTAGAGGTTGCTTCAGCAATATGCCCGCTCTTGACTTGCTCCAAAGCAGACACTACTTCTCTGTGGACGATTCTTGCATCCCAAGAATCGCTTGGAGACCATGGCCAAATGCCCACGTCCACTTCAGGAGCCGGTGCAACAACTGGTGTTTCGATTACATCTTCAGGAATATTTGGAATCACTTTGACTTCAGGAATAATAACTTCTGGTTCCACGATTTGTGGTTCCACTATTTCTTGGGGTTTTTCAAAATCCTGTGCCATTGGAGCATTTACTGGAACCTCGGCTATTGGTTCAGGAACCGTGGTTGTAATTGGTTTGTAATCTGGTAAAACTACCGCCGGTGTTGGAGCAGGAGCTTTCTTGACTGTCAAATCTATCTTATTCTCATATAGGTCGTCGGAAGGAAGAGATGGTAATTCTGAACCTCCAACATGGCCTTGCAAATCATCATCAATTTTGGCAGGAGAGCTAGGAGAAAACACCGCTCCCTTACCTTGAGGCACTGGTTCAGGTACAGCAGCGAATGGGTCTTCCTTGGAAAAATCTAATTTTTCTACATTTAAAATTGCTTCACCGACATCTTCCACAGTTACTTCGACTGGTTTATGCGATACCGTATTCAATAATTCAGGAGAGGATGATTCCATGAAGCCAATCTTCTCAGGATCTTCTGATTTGAAATCAGTAACATCATACTGGCTTACGTCAAGAGGGTCTGCATCAAGAGTTAAGACAACATCCAAGGCTTCAGTTTCTTCCCAGGTATCATCATTATCAGACATCAATTCATCGAATATCGAATCACTTACTTCAGTAGTTATTTGCTCACCCTGGTCCCTAGGTGCCTTGTTTAAGTCGTAGTAACACTGAGTGCATGTGTCCGAGCCGGGAGGGTTTACAAACTCGCAATAAGGGCAAACCTCACCCTCAATATCTGCGGCCGCCTTACGTCGGAACATCCCCATCAACATACATTCCGCGTCTCATTTCCTTGTTAAGTCTCACCTATTCCCGACCACCGGCAGCATGCTATACAAGCAGCACTCCCGTTTTGATATGGCCGAGAAAGGAGGAGTGCACAGGATGAGCACTCGCTCTACTGGCCAAAGTAACAGTAAAACACCTCATGAAACCAAATGGCGTAAGTCTCAAGACCACTTTGATTGCTTTACTAATTTGATAGGAATTGAATTGGAAGATGAATTAAATCAAGTCCAAGATAGATGGAAGAATTGGTCAAAACAAAAAATGATAGGCGCTGGTCTAGCACTTTTTGACCTGGTTGGAAGAACATCTGGGAGATTCTTTGGAGAACCAATTGTTGTTTTCGAAGCAAGGGGCGGAGGACCGCTTCCTTTCCATCGGTTTGGCCACGGCGACATGGTCATCATCTCAAGAGCGAGGCCGTGGGGAGAGAAAGTAATCGAAGGAGTGGTTTTGGACAGATCTAATACCAGAATTAGAATTGTTACTAAAGAAAAGCCTAGCGATTTACGCAAGGGAGGTTGGAGATTGGACCGTGGCGCTAATCGTGTAGCTCATGACAGGATGCATGAGGCTCTAATGTCATTCCATTCTACTGAGGGAGATGGCGGTACTGTATTACGCGATTTGCTATTATGTCAGCCACATGATGTCGTAGCATCGGCTCAAATGCCACCTGAAATTCGCGGTCAAAAATTAAGGCCCCTGAGCCTCTCAGGAATGATGCTTGATGAGAGTCAAGCCAAAGCGATTGAAACAGCGGTGGGTCAACGACTAACTATGATCCAAGGACCACCTGGAACTGGTAAGACCCATACCGCAGTTCACCTATTACGTTCACTAATAGACATGGGTAGAGGGCCAATTCTTGCTTGCGCTGAATCAAATGTCGCTGTCGACAATTTACTCGAAGGACTGTTAGACCTAAATGTGAAAGCGATACGATTAGGAAGACCTGTAAAGGTAAGAGAGAATCTCAGAGAAGCAACACTAGACGCCCAAGTTTCTAGCCACCCCAAGCAAGATGAAATAGCATTCATTCGAGAAGAAACTGAAGCCATGCGCTCTAAACTTCACGACCTTAAGGGTAAAGAAAAGGGCCTTGCCCATCGAGATATAAACAAAAATTATCGAGAAATAAGAGACCTAGAACAACGCATTACGGATGAGGTAATAGGGGGTGCTGAAGTATTGTGCACTACCAATATCGGAGCCGGACATTTTACTTTGGCAAGTCGTAAATTCTCAATCGTTTTAATCGATGAAGCGACACAGGCTACTGAGCCTTCTGCGCTTGTTCCAATCGTCAAAGGAGCGCGTCAGTTAATTCTGGTTGGAGACCACAAGCAATTGCCTCCAACTGTAACTAGTCAGCGTGCTGAAGAAGGAGGTTTGGATATTCCATTGTTTGAAAGATTACTCTCTAATGGTCTAAATGCTCATATGCTTACTACACAGTATAGAATGCACCCCACCATCCGTGAATTCCCGTCATCTAGATTTTATGAAAATCGACTCGACGATGGTTGTAGTTCATCCGACAGACCCCCGGTGGCTGGATTTTTATGGCCAGACTGGGACAAACCGGTTGCTTTTGTTCCCGTTCACGGTGTTGAAATCGAAGAAGAGTCTGGCTCTTCACGTTCAAATATGGACGAAGCAGCTGTAGTTGTGAAAGTTGTGAATGATTTATTGTTACCTGGAGATTTGTCCAGCGAAGACATCGGTGTCATCTCACCTTATGCAGGCCAGGTAAGGCTCATACGAAGTATGGTCGATGATGAAATTGAAGGCCTAGAAGTCAAATCTGTAGATGGCTATCAAGGTCGAGAAAAGGAGATAATTGTCCTTTCGACCGTTAGGGCCAATGAAGAAGGTAAGGTTGGATTCCTGTCTAACTATCGGCGCTTGAATGTCGCGTTGACTAGGGCTAAGCGAGGATTGATTGTAATTGGAGATGACAGGACACTTCGTAACGACCCCACATGGGCAAGTTGGCTAGATTGGATTTCAGAATCTAACCTGATGGCATGGCACATTGTAAATTCTTGAGGGCCACACTTTCAAAGGCATGCCCCAACCCCCCGCCATGGCGGACTCTGCTGTCAGCATACACAACCCTGGAACTATGGCACAAGCAGCTGTGGCTGCGACTGCCCCCGAAGGCATGTTAATCACTCCAATATGGAAGAGAGTTGTCGCATTATGCCTCGATGCTTTCCTAATTACTCTAGTCGTCGCATTATTGGACTCTTCGAGGGGAGACTTCTATCTTTCTTTGATGTCAATTCAATCTCTGATAACAAAAGACGCCCCGTATGTCATTGCTGCTTGGGTTATACACCTAACTTTCTACTGGCTGTACTTCAAATATACAGGTAGATATTATGGACGAAGTTTGGGCCAAAGGGCTATGAGAATTGCAATCGTACATGATGATGGTAGCCTCTTGGGTGAGAACCATTGGGGAAGAAGGTCGATTCATAAAACAAAATATGTAATCCCATATATCGGCGTGTTATTGGGTCTTTTAGATGTCTACAGGACTTGGAAGCATGAAACTAAGAGAAGTCCAGTCGACCTCGCCAATCATACTGTTGCGGCTGTTGATTGGTCGCTCCCTGCAAATACCCGCGGTGGGCTACGTTAGACGGACCAGCCACGGTTGGCTTCAAGTATGGTTGCGTTAGTGGCAAACTAGGCGAGCGGCATGAGTGTACCAACTTCGGGAAGTAGTGGTTCATTGCAAGCGGAAGTTCTCGATGTCAAAATGGACATCAATGATGATGATGAGGACGTCATTATCGCTACCATCTCAATTTCTAACGAAGCACCCGTCCCCATGGGTGGATTAGATGTTTCAATAATCACAAACTCTGGCGCCAAACACAATTCAAAAGAAGGGGTTACAAGTCTTGGCCCTGGTGTTGAAAGAGAATGGATTTTTGAATTCCCTCTCGACTCGGGAGAATGGACTTTCGTACTAAAGGGCGGTTCTGATGAAATAAAAATGGGCCCTTATGCTTTTGATTTTGAATATAGCGCCACTCAAGGTAGAAAACTTTCTAGCAATATTGGCTCATCTCTATTCTCTGGGGCATTTGGTGATAACTTAGGAGACTTTGGAAATATCCAAGAACGTGAGATGATCGATGCGTCCAAGGTCGTGATGACTTCCTATGCTGCCGAAAATTCAGAAGGAGGAGATACTCTAATCAAAACAGATATCGATAAATTATCAACTGGATTAACCTCAACATCTAGTGAAGGTGCCTATGATGCACCGATTCTAAATCCTAATCCAATCAGAGAAGCGCCTATGTCTCAGCCATCTCGAGCCGAGAGTGTTCCAACAACTCCCGCTGTACCACTTACCTCACTCGCAGGTCCACCAACCCCTCCTGCAGGTCCACCAACTCCTCCTGCTGTACCACTTACCTCACTCGCAGGTCCACCAACTCCTCCTGCAGGTCCACCAACTCCTCCTGC
>TARA_B110000444_G_scaffold29466_1_pt1 | contig 30693 bp, 23 predicted proteins | sample TARA_B110000444 | Tara Oceans TARA_B110000444 (sample SAMEA4398370) | marine metagenome | biome: Polar Biome; feature: [SRF] surface water layer (ENVO:00010504); material: water (ENVO:00002006), including particulate matter (ENVO:01000060) such as... | depth 5 m | reverse complement strand
CCGGTATGATTGAAGAATCGGAAAACAATGGCCAAGCAGGCCAAACGACTGGGGTTGAGTTATCCTTTGACTTTGCCGATACTACTTCTGATGACGGCAGTATTACGAAGATTATGATTGAACCTGATGATGGCTCAGACCCAGTTGAAGGAGACCCTTCAGATAACGCAGTAATCTCCTACACCTGGCTAACTCATGGAGTATTCACAGTGACTCTAACCGCAGAAGATAGTGAAGGTAACTCCCACAGTATCATGGTCAAGGTAAAAATCGACATGCACATAGTTTGGTCTGAAACTAATAAAGCAACTTCATCAATGACATTCGATGCAACGCCTGACTGCGAAGATGGAGACCCATTGCCAGACAGAATTACAGTTTCTTCCAATGCCCAAAATAACCCTGATTCGCTGTTTGGCGGGGGAGGGAGTGCTGAAGTAACCTGGTCATTAGATAACCCATCTGAAGAAGAAGTTTCATCAGACTCAGGTTCAATAGCAAATCAACAGGATGAAACATGGGACTACACAAGTCGTGATATGCAAAGTGGAATATGGACACTCTCAGTTGAGGTAACTAATGACGATACAGTCGATGTCAGTAATGATGTTACCATTGCTTATGCAGAAGGTGCTGAAGACCCCACTAACTCTCGTCCAGAGTGAAAGTAAAGTGAAAGTAAACTGCGACCTTGCAGTGACTCGTTATTGATGCATGGGTTCAATAGATACCACTTTCAAGACCACAGTAAGGACTCCTTCTTGCCTTGATATACTTAGGCTGGACAGTTCGCTTCATGGCAGCAAAGAGCAAGTCGAGTAAGCAGAAAGAAGAAGAAGCCCCTGATGCAGAGGTAATGATAATGAAAGAGGAACTAGAACCTGAGGCGACAATCGAAGACCTTCCAGGCGTGGGCCCAGCAACCGCTGAAAAGTTGCGTGAAGCAGGCTTTGATGAATTACTAGCACTAGCAGTAATGAGCCCAGGTGACCTTGCAGAACAAGCTGAACTAGGTGAAGCAGTAGCAGGTAAGATAATTCAAGCCGCTAAGAAAATGGCTAACATCGGTGGATTCGTATCTGGTTCCGCCCTTCTTGAGAGAAGGCGTGAAGTTCAGAAACTATCCAGCATGGTTCAATCGATTGATGACCTACTATCTGGTGGATTTGAAACCCAATCTCTTGTAGAAGTTTACGGGGAGTTTGGTTCAGGTAAAACCCAGATCGGTCACCAATTAGCAGTCAACTGCACAATGCCAGTAGACCAAGGTGGATTTGATGGAGATGTTTTCTACATCGATACTGAAGATACATTCCGTCCAGAGAGGATTACTCAAATGGCCCGTGGACATGGACTAGACCCAGAAGCTGTGCTTGAGAGAATACATGTTGCGCGAGCATACAACTCCGCTCACCAAATGCTTCTCGCTGAAGAGATTAAGAGAATGAGTAGAGGAATAAATGTCAAGATGATTATCGTCGATTCACTGACAAGTCACTTCAGAGCTGAATTCATAGGCCGTGGAATGCTTGCTAACCGACAGCAAAAACTCAACAGGCATCTCAAAGACCTCAAGCAATTAGCTGATGTCAACAATGCATTGGTCCTTGTAACTAACCAAGTTATGAGCAAGCCTGATGCTATGTGGGGAGATCCAACCAAACCGATTGGTGGGCACGTTCTAGCTCACGCATCCACATTCAGACTCTACCTTCGTAAGGCGAAAGGCGGACGCAGAATCGCTCGCCTAGTAGACTCTCCAAACCTTCCGGATGGAGAATGTGTATACCAGGTCTGTGAAGACGGGCTCCGTGATTGAGCAGCACTTCCGTAATCGGCTTCCCACCCCTAAGGGGTGGCGGCACATTCAAGGTAGGTGGAAAGAGGATGAAGCGTCATGCGTCACCTCATAGAGCGTGTTCTCGAACTTGCTGAAGAAGAAGAAGGGCCTTCAATTAGGCCAACTAGTGTTGAAGATATGGATTCGAATGACGCTGAACTACGCAGCCTGTTAGAGTCACTTCAACCTAGGATCCGAGTATATGGTGCAGGCGGTGCAGGATGCAACGCAGTTAGCCGTTTACACGATGAAGGTTTATTCGATAATCGCTATGTCACGGGACATGCAATCAATACCGATGCGCAAGCATTGTTGATGAGTCCGCTAGAAAACAAGATTCTGATTGGAAGAACTGCACGTGGAAGAGGAGCAGGTGGAGACCCAACTAAGGGTGAAGCCGCGGCACTAGAAAGCGAGAACAGTCTACGAAGGATTACTGATGATACTCAACTTGCAATCATTACAGCAGGTATGGGCGGTGGTTCAGGAACTGGAGCCGCAGGACATATTGCTAGACTTGCTAAAGAGCAAGGCGCACTAACTGTTGCAGTTGTTACATACCCATTCAACTCTGAAGGAACTCTACGAAGGCAAAATGCAGAATGGGGACTTGAAAGATTACGTGAATACTGTGACACAATTCTAGTTATTCCAAATGAACGCCTACTAGAGATTGAAGGCGTTAGAGACCTACCTCTTGCAAGTGCATTTAGAGTAGGTGACGAATTATTAGTTCGTGCAATTACCGGCGTAACTGAACTCCTAACAACTGACGGTATGGTCAACTTGGACTTTGAGGACCTCAAGGCTGTAATCAACTCCGGTTCCGGGGTTGCTATGATTGGATTAGGCTCTGCTAGTGGACCTGGAAGAGCAGAAGCTGCTACTCTTGAAGCACTACATTCACCACTCCTCGATTTGGACGTGTCCGATGCTAGAGGCGCTCTAATCAATGTCGTAGGTGGTCCTAACCTAACTTTGGGCGAGGCCGAAAAGTGTGCGAAACTAATCCAAGGAAAGGTTTCTGAAAATGCTAGAATTATCTGGGGTGCTGCTGTTGATGAAAGTCTCGGCGAAGATATCCGCGTAATGTTAGTGCTGACTGGAGTCAGGTCAGAACAAATTCATGGCGCTAGTGAAAACAGACAATTACGTGCTCTCAAATCCCGTAATATCGAGTTTGTAAACTGATCAGTCCTTGACTGCAAATATTGCTAAACCAATTACTAGTGCAATCGCTATTCCTCCAATTGCAAACCTGTAGTTGCTGGGAGTAGTAGATAATTCTGGGGCTGAAACATCGCCGGTATAATCGGGCCCAGGCACTGCAATCGACTGCGAGTTCCATTCATCACCACTAACCTCATTGTTTCCATTTACTGCATTGCCGTGAATTACAAATGTTGCTAATTTATCTGTTTCTTCAGGTGCAATCCAAACAGCATTCCAAACCCTTCTGTCATTAATCTCTGAAGTATGAGTGTATCCATTATCAATAACTTGCCAGCCATCGCCAACTAACTCACCTTGAGAAATTAAAATCCTGAAACCTCCTTGAACCTCGTTCATCTCGACTAAAGAATCGATGGTCAGTGTGACATTATATTCTTGAGAGGAATTGTACATTTCAGGTAGACCTGAAAGAGTAACTGTTGTCGATTCATCAGAACCTCCATGGCACAAACAACCATCATCGCCGCGATCGTTAATTCCTGTTGGTAAAGCATAACTTTGCCCTGCTAAGACCAGAATAAACAGTAATGTCAATACTTGCCTCACAAATCCCCCTACAAGCCGCTCATCTTCAATGTTAATCATCAAATGTTAACGAGTGTTTCATCGTTGTTTCATGAATGAATCAATACATGATTTCAATAACTATTGCAGGTTAGGACTTTTGTTGAATAGTATGTTACCATTTGAGACGACTGATATGCCAGAAGATGTTGAAGAGGATATTGACCCTTTCGCTGAACTTCAGATTGGTACAAGTGTGCCTTCCGCTAGCCAAAGTAATCCTCTCGCTGCTTTTGAGGAAGATGATGACCCCCTTTCTGCATTTACCGATGATGATGAAACCGACTTTGAGGACATAGTAATCTCTTTTGACGACGATGATGCTCCTGCAATCGAAAAGACCCCGGTTGGCAATGACGCTGAAGCCACCTACAAACTTCTTCTCGAAACTGTTTGGATCGATGACATTCTAGACCCTTCGGAAGTTGAATTATTGGCTCGTAAAAGAGGAGAGTTAGGGCTTTCTTTTGAGAGACATTTACAATTGGTTAGAGGGATTATCGGAGGTTAATTCGATGTCACCTACTCCTTTTGAGCATGGCTTAGCCTTGGCTTGGTCAGATGGTGCCCTGTCTAGAGATGGCGCTATAATGCTGGAGAACTTACAGGAGCAACTTGGAATCAATGATAGTGAAAGAGCCGAGCAAGAGCAATCTTGGATGGTTGAAGTTTCTAAAACTGCCAGAAGGTCTTTCGGAGACGGTGACCAGATTTTGCGGGAATGGCTTGAGGGATTAAACGACCGAGAGAGCCTAGCTCCTGCCGCCCGCTCAATGGGTAGAGCCGCCTTAGATGTAGGATTGTCAAAAAAAGGTTGGAAAGAAGCGATTCAGTTCGCAAGTGGACTTGGGCTAGGAGAAGAATTAGCAGCTGGAGTTTGGCTAGAGAAAGAGGCTGAACCCCTAAAGGGATGGCCTACTGCATTGGACCCTCTTGCAATAATCTTAGGATTGGTAATGTCAGTACCGAGTATTGCTGTGCAGAAGGTTGCTAAATTTACCAAAGGACCCGCATTTGTTTCGATCAACCACCCAGATGCCAACCCTGAATTCCTATCATGGATGCCTAATCTATTGCCTATCGATTCCGAAGGCTGTGAATGGGGCTGGGATAATGACACTACGATTGAATCAGATATGCCATCTAAACCGATGGTTTATTCCCAAACTGTTCTATTAGCATGGGTAAGAAGATTGGTTGCAATGCGAAGGGATAGAGGAGAAGGTGGTCTTTCGGGGCTTCCCGAAAACTGTCGCTTGATGCCCTCTTCTACTGAATTAAAAAGCGAGGGTAATATCATGACACTCTCAATGATTGTTGATTTAGGTGACGGGGGTTTAGTCAGGCCCTGGGCGTCGGTAAAGGTCGATGGAGAGCCTAGTATCGTTCCTGCACCTGAAGGGATTTCAGATAATTGGGTTATGATTCATGATGCTCTGGCTGGTTTACTAATCACTGGACTAGAAACATTGCCAAGACAATTGTTACTCGCCGGTGGGTGCGAAGTTAGTATACAAGTGCCAAAACTCGATGGCGAGTGGGTTGTCCACAATATCGAATAATTGTATCATTCAGAATGAATGACTACATCAGTAGTAATTTTACAATCCTTGCGTATGCTAGAAGATACTCCACAATGTTTCTCATGAGATTTTTCTACGACTCTTTGGACGAGTTTTAGAGGGACGTTCCCTTTGACGTGATATACTAAATGCATCGAAGTGAAATGACGAGTTGATTCTTCTGAACGGGTTGCATCCATTTCCACCCAAGCGTCACTAAATTTGCGGTCTTTCAAACCAAGAATCACATCGACCAATGAGCAGGCTCCTACCATCTGCAATGTGATTTGCATAGGACTCGGCCCATCGTCCCAATCCATCTCGATTTTTTGGCCCTTGGAGGTAATTCCAACCATATTTTGGGCCCCAGTCCATTCAACACGTCCTTGCATATCCCAGCCAGATAGTGCTTAGAAATGAAACCACCGTTGACCGCTGTGTTGATGAAGGGGCTCAAGTTGGGCCGGTATGAGCACCATGTCAGGCACCCCAATCACCATGGAAAATGGAAACCTAGTCGTACCAAATGACCCGATTATACATTATATCGAAGGTGACGGTATTGGAGTAGACATAACCCCTGTAATGATGGAGGTTGTAGATGCTGCAGTTTCCAAGGCATATTCGGGCGATAAAGCGATAACATGGGTTGAAACTCTTGCTGGTGAAAAGGCTTTCAACAATACAGGAGAATGGCTACCTGAAGAGACACTGGAGGCTATGCGCTCCGGATTAGTTTCAATCAAAGGTCCACTCACAACCCCTGTTGGCGGAGGAATCCGCTCACTCAATGTTGCACTAAGACAGAAACTCGACCTGTTTGCATGTGTAAGACCTGTTCGTTGGTATGAAGGAACTCCTTCCCCAGTAAGATCACCTGAGAATGTTGACATGATTATCTTCAGAGAAAATAGTGAAGACGTCTATGCAGGTATTGAATGGGAAGCTGGGTCTGAAGATGTTGCAAAGGTCATGGATTTCTTAATCAATGAAATGGGTGTTGATAAAATCAGATTCCCTAATACCTCAGGCCTTGGTATCAAGCCGATCAGTCAAGAAGGAACTGCTCGTATTGTTCGTGCTGCAATGCAATATGCAGTAGATAATGACAAAGATAGTGTAACCATTGTTCACAAAGGTAACATCATGAAATTCACAGAAGGAGGATTCCGTGATTGGGGATACCAATTAGCTAAGGATGAATTCGGTGCTACTGAACTAGACGGAGGACCTTGGTGTACCTTCAAAAACCCAAATACAGGTAACACAATAACCGTGAAGGATGTTATCGCAGATGCAATGCTACAACAGATCCTCACCCGCCCCGCTGAATATGGAGTATTGACTACTATGAACCTGAATGGCGACTACATCTCTGATGCATTAGCGGCGCAAGTAGGCGGAATTGGTATCGCTCCTGGTGCCAACATCAATTACGACACTGGAATCTCAATCTTTGAAGCAACACATGGAACCGCACCAAAATATGCAGGACAGAACAAGGTTAACCCTGGTTCACTAATCCTTTCAGCCGAAATGATGCTAAGACACATGGGATGGTCCAAAGCGGCTGACTTGATCGTAACTGGTATGGAAGGAGCAATCTCTGCAAAGACTGTAACTTACGACTTTGAAAGATTGATGGATGATGCTGAATTACTATCATGCTCTGCATTTGGGAAAGCAATGATTTCTCACATGTGAGGATTTAGCACAATAAATCTGCTAGATTCAACGTAGCCAAGAGTTGAGGTCTCGGCTATTTGCCACTACTCCAAATCCGAATCGCTCTTCGATTCCCCGTGCTACAAGTGTGAAATCTGAATCCCTTGTAGCGATTAGAATACTGCCAATCTCGCCGAGGGGGCGATTAGCCATTGCAGTTGCTAGGCACATCAGGTTCTGGTCTGCTGTTTCAGGATAGATATCTCGCTTGCCGATAACCGTGCGCATTGGCTCCCCACTCATCCTCTTCATGGTAGTTATTTCGTCATACACTTCGGTGTGGTCTACAAAGAATTGCTTGAATGAACTCCTGATTTCTTCATCATCTGCCTCATCTTCAAGATGTAAATCCATTGGCTTCCAAGTAGAGAAGTCACTAACTATTGCATCGACTATCTCCGTAAGGTTTTCTGAGGTTAGTATACTGTCAAGGGTTTTAGAGTCAACAAGAGTATCTACAAATCGGCTTCTAATTCGTTCAATATCGCCTGCAATAATAGTTAATTCATGCCTGACAACCTTCGGTAGCCACAACTGAATTACTCCTTGCTGTGCACGGTGCTTGAGGATTCTATGGAATCTACCTCTTCCGCCAATGTCAAGGGATGCTTCAGTATTGATTCCTAATTTATCAGAGATTCTGTGTTGTAATTCATCGATTAGAATATTCGTATCTACGATTACTAGAGGGCTCAAGGCTAAATTTCGTAAGTATGAACGTTGCTTAATCGGTAGATTGTGTCTGTGAGTTGCGAACAAACTACGCTCTGCATCTCCAAGCCTCTTGATATCTAGAATTGAAAACCGTCCAGAGTTCTGCGCTCTCTCCAATAGCATCAATCCTTCAAGCGGCTTTTCTGCAGATGCTTCGAGAGCGATTTCGTAAATCTCTTCCCCTGAAGGCTCAAGCATCATAGCTTGTGAATAGCGATTCTCAAAGGTGTGCCGGTTGCGTCTTCTTTCGCGCTGAAGGGTGTTTAGTGCGGCTTTGACACGTCCAGAAAATGGCTCATGGGGAAGTGGTCTAGGGTGAGATGTCGGGTAGTTTCGTAGCATGTCTAATTCTTCTTCAGAATGCTTGACTCTCTCGACAAGTTGAGTTTGTCCTTGTTGGTCCTCTTGATTTACCATTTCCGTCCTCTTAACGAAACTCTTCAGCAATCTTGTCGCTTCATCAGAACTGCGCTTACTTGCAGCAATATGTGAAACATTAAGGTAAAGTTGGAACCTCTTGGTAAGTGCGGATTTCAGAGCAGGTTCTTGCTCCAAAAGAGCCACTGCTTCAGACCATTGCTCAGCATGCGCTAGGTGGATGAGAGCTTTACGGTGAAGTAAAATCCTGTGCTCATAATCGAAGTCTGCATGTTCACCAGCTCTGCGGTAATCTCTAGCCGCGTTTAATTCTTCACCGTTGCCAGCATGAATTGCTGCACGTGCAAGAGTGTGCCAAGGAGATTGAGGATCGTTGTCTTGGTACCACGAAACGAGATTGGCCAAACCAATATCATATTCCAATACAAGGTGGCGCACAGCATGCATCATAGGCATTGCAGTCACTTCACCAGAAAGTAAACCGTCTAGTAATTCAATTACTCCAGAGGCATTGCCTGTCTGCAGTAACCAGGAGGCACGGTTCAGCCTTAGAGTATCGATTACTGCATTGAATAATCTAGATTCAACATCGGTTAAATCAGCGCTTTCAACACTCTTGGCTAGAGTATCAATTACCTTGGAGTCTGCTAGACCATCGCCTCCATCTTTCAAGGCTTGGCGACAATGGTTGAATGCTTTAATTCCGTTTTTATTAAGAGTGTCTACTACCCAGTTGTCGTCTGATTGAGCAGCCCCGTCAAGCATCAGAATCAATCCTCTGCTAGCCGGTGAAAAGGCGCTTGGCACTTCTGCTTGGTCAACGGTTGAAAGTGCATTACGCCTGGCTTTACGAATGGTTTCAAAATTCCAACCTTTGGTTCTTGCTGGAAGTAAATGAGCCACTAGTAATGTGGAGTAAGGGTTGTCTGCACAGCGTTGATCATCGACTAACAACACTTGAGCGAGGCGTGTCAAATCGAGAATACGAGTAAACAGGTCAATCGATGCCTCGATGCCTACTGATGCTCCCATGTCGTGAAGTCTGCGTGCTGCTGCTGCGCGGAGTGTGATGCCAACTCCTTCATCGACTATGATATCAGAAAGTGAATCTGGAGCCAGATTCTCAATCTGTGATGCAAGCCAAGCGAATGCCTCATCCCCTAACTCCTTGACAAGTGGCATCAAAACGCTCATGTCTGCATCCGACTCTACCGATAATGAAGTTAGTAATTCAAGGGCCATTTCCGAAGAGCCTTCCTTAACCAGGGCGGCTAATCTCCACCAAGTTAGAGTCTCTTTCTGCTGAGGAGTGGATGCAATCCCTAGCCCTTCTGCGAGTTCTTCACTAGTCAATTCAGAGGCATCTGCGGGCATTAAATCCCAAGCAGCCTTCTTTCGTGCCAAGGATAATTCGTCTTCGCCAGACAATGAACGAGAGTTCTGCCAATCGCTAGGATTGCCAGCGCGGAGTTGAATCAAGTCGGCTAACGCATCGGCTAAACCTGAGTCACTCTTTGCCAATTCTTTCAACGAATCAGTTGCATCATTATCTAAATGGATATTCAATAATACACTGATGATACTTGCCTCTCCTTCAAGAGCTTCAAGTCCTTTGATGTCACGAAGTCCTCTCTTGCCATTGAGTTGTGCTCTAGCTTTCTGTAATGCCATTTTGACGGTTGCATTAGTTACACTAGAATCAAGTTTATCCAGAGAAAGAGAAAGTGATTTTGATTTCGAAGGGTCAATCCAACCAGCGCCTAAATCGAATGAGTCTTCTTCTTCTTCGACGACATCTGATTGTGGAAATGCTGCGAATTGGGCGAGGATAGGTGTTGACTCGGCCATTTTAGCCCACACAGGGTGAACTCCATTTGAGGTAACTTGGTCTCGTAAATCATCTACTACGGCATCGGAGGATTCTTCCCAATCATCAGTGAACAATGTTTTGCGAATTAGCAATACTGCAAGTCTGAAAGCCGGTGATGATGCGCCATCATCCAACAAAACCTCACTTGATTCAGGGAGCCATTCCATTGGGCCACTACTAGCACCTCGTCCTCCACGGCGGCCTCGAGGTGACCTTCGACCCCTCATCATGTTGGATGGCTGACCATCCTCATCTTCACTTGGAACCTGTAGTTCATTTAATGCGATTAAAAGAAGAGACTTCCAAGGTTTATCCAACATTCTCCATTCTGGAGTCTTAGCAACTAGGCGTTGGCGAGTTGCAAAAGGTAGGTTCTCCTTCATGCCGGATTTTAGGCAAGCGGCGAGGTTATTTTCCTGTAGCATCACTCACCCCTCCGGGGTGAGGCCCTAAGCCGGACGCCTTTAGAGCCACCGGCTGTACAATTTGTTCCAAACAACCATCATGTGGGACCATCTGAACACAGATTAATGGAGGTGCTCCGAACCGTTATCCTATTGCTGCATCCCATCACGGCGGTAGCAATACTTGCTTGGATGTGGTGGCAATATGGCTGGAAGCGAAAAAGCCGGGAACTGAAAGGTGAAACCCGCCGAGAGGCGTTGGAACGCCACGAAAGGGTGGGTGAGCGTATACTTCAGGCGGCAATTCTTACAGTTTTAATCGCCTTTTTTGCAAGATGGTATACCGGTCTTGGATTAATTCCAGATAGCCTGCACGGCTTTACCGGGCCGATTGGGATTACCTTGCTTTGGATAACTGCAAGATGGGGACGATTTTCACGTAAGGATAAGATGGCTAAAAGAAAGCATGGAAGAGCAGCGGATCTGTTAATCGCGCTGATGATTTTCCATTCATTCCTCGGATTCCTTAACATTTTCAATGTTCTTTGAGCCTCCAAGCCATGCTGGAGACCACCAATTCCACTTACCCATCAATCTCATAGTTGCAGGAACTACGAGTGCTCGAACAATTGTTGCATCGATTAGAATTGCCAAAGCAAGACCCAGTCCAATCTGTTTCAAGATTACAACTGAGGAAAGGCCGAATGCGCTGAATACGACAACCATGATTGCGGCTGCACCAGTGATTAGGCGTCCAGTCCTTTGCAATCCATTTGCTACCGCTAAGGTATTGTCACCAGTTCTCTCCCATTCTTCGTGTATTCTCGATAGCATTAGAACTTCATAATCCATCGATAATCCAAATACAATACAGAACATAATCACAGGGTTAGTTGCCTCTATTGGTTGAGGCGTAAAGTTCAGTAAATCAGCACCATAACCCCATTGGAATACGAATACTAACATTCCAAACGATGCAGAAATCGATAGAATATTCATCACAATTGCTTTGATTGGAATGATTACACTGCGCACTTGGATGAAGATTAGAATTATTGTTGAGATGAAAATGAATGCCAACGCTATTGGTAAATTATCTGAAATTGCATCTAACGTATCTAGGCTGTATGCTGCGAATCCAGCTACCAACAGGGCACCATCATCTCCGATTACCAAATCGTCGATTAAAGAACTCCTTTCACTACGAATTTGACTGACAAATTCTCTACTATCTACTCCGGTCATTGGACCGTCTAAAGAGAAGACGAAGAACGTGGTACTATTTGCTAAAAATTGCTGCCTAAGATATTCTCTTGTAGCATTCATTTGCGGAGTCAGTTCTTCGCTTTGCCAAAACTCTACGACTTCATCCGCCGACATTCCAGGAACTGGTCCTAAAGAATAACCAAATCCATCGAGGACTCGAGAGTCATTGACCTGTTCACTCGCCCATTTATGCATCAGACGAATGTTGGTTTCTTCCAATGGGTCTTCCCCGTCAAAGTCGATAACAATCAGTGCAGAATTCGCTGCACTTTCTGGCCATTTCTCGTCTAAGTGTTCAAACCCTACTCGAGTTTCATCATCCGGAGGTAAAGCATCTCTAGATGCCATAGAGAATTCGGCCTGGAAGAAAGGTAATCCTGCTCCAAGAAGAATGATTAGTGTAGGGATTAAAACCGTCCAAGGACGGTCCATTACAGTCTTTGCAATCCTTGACCAAATACCATCCTCTGTATCGTTTTCAGTCTTGAAAGAGAAGGGTAATTTCCAGCCATCACTAACCTTGGTGCCAAGCATAGCGAGTATGCTAGGTAAAACAACTAAAGAATAAATCATAGCTACCGAAACCGCCAAAGTTCCACCGATTCCAAGACTAGGAATTCCCGTATTTTCAAAGAATAACATTCCCATTAGGCCAATTCCAACTGTGACTCCACTGAAGAACACCGCTTTGCCCGCAGTTGCAACGGTCATTGCTGTTGAAGTCCTGATGTCATGACCACGATTCATTTCTTCACGGAAACGGTTGACCATGAACAAAGAATAGTCTATCGAAACCCCTATTCCAATCAACGAAATAATGTTCACAGCATATTGAGTTACGTCCGTGACATTCGATAACCAAATGGTAATCCCCATGGCTGAAAGCACGGTCAAGAATGCTATCCCAATTGGCAATAATGCTGCAATTATTGTTCCGAAAACAATTAATAAAATAATTAGAGATAATGGACCTGAAACGAGTTCTGCCGTAATCAAATCATCTTGGATTCTCTTATCGAAAATCACATCGATAGCAACCCCGCCTGTTCGCCAGGTCTCAAAATCCTCATCGTCTATTTCCACATCTTCCCAGTTTTCCGCATACAATTCCTTTGCTTCAGTACGCTCCAAATTTATGGTTACAACATTCAAAGCCCAGAAACCTTCACCATCTTCGTTAATGAATTCGAGTCTCTCATCATCAGTTTTTTCCCATGAGTATTCGATGCTAACATCATCTAGGCTAGCAAAATCACTCAATGCTTCGGTAACAGCATCTTGCCATACGCTAGATGTATCATCTAAAGTAGGGTGATATACGAGGTAAGTGAAGGACTGGGTGCCTTCTTCTGGGGTAAAGGCGTCATCATACATCTTACTTGCATTCATTGATTCGAGGTCTCCCTCGCCCCAAGATTCAGCCCAATTTGGTCCCATTGTCATCAATGAAGCCATAGCGACACATGCAAGGATTCCAATGACCAAAACTTTCTTTCTATGGTCATAAGTAAACTCACCGAGCTTGTAGAAGGAACGGCCTTCAAGCATCTTAGGGTCGGTTACACCTTCCATGGCTGGGCGCTATAAACATACTATTTCAGTTGATGGTTGTATCCGTGTACATCATTAGTAACTGAAATACTTTAATCTGACAATCAGATTAGTTGTACTGGGAAATGTTTCTAATGCTGAAAAATTAACTCACTGCAACTTCAAAGGAACCCAATACCTTTTCCTGCTGTGAATTTTCGATTGTCACAGTAATATTACAGTCACCTGAACATAAATCGTCTTGACCCTCAGAGATAATAATTTGTTCTCCGGCACTCCATTCTGGGTCATTATCAATATCATAGGTGCAAGACACCGCCGAATCTTGGGAGTCACATATCATAGGTGCTCCATTATTTACTTGGATTTTGACTTCTACTGCTGCCCAACCTATTGAGTTCCCTTGATCCATCACGACTTGAAGTAACTCGTCCTCACCGTTCACTGTATTCGTTTGGGCAGAATCTGAGCCCGTGAACGAGTACGTAGATAATTGGGGGGTGTCATCGGAAGGTGCTACGTCTTCTTCGTCTTCTGCATCACCTGTACAACCGGCTAGCAAAAGTGTTGCAGTCAATAGTAAAGTGTTCAAGATTCTTGATTTACTCATACACTCCTCACTTGTTGGGAGTGTATTAACTTAATTGTATTAACGAAGCATCTTGTTTTCTCGATTATTCCAAAGATTTAGCCACTGCTCAAGATTGTGTTTTTTATCCCCTGAAATCAATTTTCTTTTGCTTCCATCTGATGGCTGTATTCGGCAACCACAGGCGTTTGCATGACCACCGCCAGTCTCATCCAGTAATGTTGCAAGTTTAGAGAGGTCATACGGATTTTCATGGTCTCTGAACGAATTGGCGTAGAAAGATGCGCCTAAAGCAGGGTAGTTTGCATCCTCGATACTTCCATCCATGAAACCATGAATTACGCAACAAGCATAGGCTTCATCTCCAGCTAAAGCGGTGATTAGGTAACCATTGCTTCGAACTCCTGTTTCGCTCAAATCACAGATTGCTAGACCATCAACAATAACCGTTTTTTCCTTGACTAATTTAGACTGGTTCTCTCGCTCCGCACCCAATAAATCTAGTCGCACAGCATGGCTTGCAAGGATTTCCTCAAGACTTACTCCTGATGCAAATTGGTCAAGTACGACTTGCAAATGATTAGGGTCAGATAATGACAGTGAGCGAGAAAGGCGTATCACTGGCCCATCTTCAGTGAATTCTTCAAGGGTAATTCCTCCTGAATCTAGTGCGTCGACAATCGGCATTATCTCTTCTAGATGTGATAAGTCGAGTTGATTTTTCATCAAATCATACGCGGCTCTTGCGGCAGACGGGGTGTCGCGCCAGTGGCAAACTCCGCCACCTTTTTCAAAAATCTCCTGCTCTTCAGGGGATGGTCTGTTGGTTAGGTGATGGTCCAAATATAATCCACAATCTGGATGAAATGGTAAATCGCAAATAGCCGTGCCCCGGTCGATTAAGTGGTCGAGACTGCCCCCTCGCAATAAGGCTGGATGAGCAAAATGAACTTCGATTTCAGGATTGCTAGCCTTGAGAACTGCTGCTGCCATCAAACCGTCTAAATCGGAGTCTGCAACGACACGGACAATCCCGTCTAAAGGCGACATGATTTTGGCGAGAGAGACCAAGACATCAATGTATAGGGCGATTTAGAAGCGATGGGGCTATCAATAGGGAGTTGAGCCACACAACCATGGAGACCTCTTGTGGAGTCGTCTTAGTGAACTATGGTTCAATTCTACTCCTACAATATCCTCAAGGTCACTGGGATTTTCCTAAAGGTCATATCGAGAATGAAGATGCTGACAGAAAGGCTACTGCTGCAAGGGAGTTAGCTGAAGAAACGGGGATAAATGATATTCAATTTGTTGATGGTTTTGAATACAGAACCGCCTATGATTTCCGACACAAGGGCAAGAGAATTGACAAACAGGTTTTCTGGTATATCGCAGAAACTGAAACGATGGCTGTCAAGATTAGTCACGAACATACTGAGCACCTTTGGCTAGAATGGGAAGATGCAATGAGTCAACTTACCCACCACGAAAGCCAAGGTGTACTTGCTGCTGCAAGTGCTCACATGAAATCAATCGGTCGTGAATGATTAACGGTTTGCATTTTGGCGACGAGTCATTCCCGCTGTGCCGGATTCTCTTTTACCCTTAGGAATCCACAAACTCTCATCTTCTCCTAATCTGGAAGATACCCATCGCGTAAGTACGAATACCCAATCGGATAAACGATTTACATATTGCAAAGCGATGGGTCTAATTCCATCCTTCATACAAACCATGGAGCGCTCTAATCTTCTAATTACTGTCCTAGCCAAATGCATGGCCACAATAGGGCCTGAGCCTGAAGGAAGAATGAAACTCTCCAGGGGATCTAACTCTTCGTTCCAAGCATCCATCTCTTCACATAATCTATCTGAATCCTCTTGGTCAATCAATTGCATATATTCTGGGATTTGTTCAGGCGGGCAGGCAAGTTCCGCACCCAAATCGAACAACTCGCTTTGAAGGCGGCCTATTGCAGAATTACACACATCTTTGACACGTCGAGTTGTTACTCGATTTCCTCCGTCGGAATGTGTATCCGATAAGCGATTAGATTCCATCAAGATAAGACCTAGTAAAGCGTTGACTTCGTCGCATGTGCCAACTACCTCAATACGTGCATCGCTCTTAGGAACTCTACTACCATCAACCAGTGAAGTTTCACCAGAATCTCCGCCCCCGGTGTGTACCTTTGTGATTCGGACCATGCCTACCCGAAGTCATGCTTCAACAAGAGGTCTGCGGCCGTTGATGCCTGTATCTAAAGGGTGCCACCATTCGATGTCATCTTCGCCTTGACACCATGAATACAATACAAGGTAACCGTCAACTACGCCATGCCACTCAAGATGGCCAGGGTCAAAACCTGCGATTCTAGCACCCATGTTTTCTAACGCATCTCCAATCGCCTGCCATTCTTTGACCAAGGAGCCGAGTTGGTCTGCGACCTCAACTACATGTTCATGATGAGGCGGTAATTCCTCAACCAATACTTCTAACTCACCAGTCAAATCATGAGCTTCATCTTGTAGTGACTGGAGGGATATTAAGAGTTTATTCGCCAGCGGCAACTCTAACCTTGCCTCTTCAATTGTTACGACTTTAGAGCCATCCGGTAATGCCAGAAGAGCCATCTCATCGAGTAGTTCGCTCAAATTCATCGGTTGGCCTGCAAGCGGCGGTGGATTCCATTCATTCTGCACGAATGGACCACTATCAGTGAGGCTTCTTCAAGCCTGTGGTGAAATTGTATCAGAACTAGACGTTTCGTGGGGTTTTACGTTTAGGCGATTAACAACTTTGCCCGAAAAGAAAATCGCGATAAATATCCATGCTAAAATCTCAATCCCAATAATAAACCAAGCAACAGGGCCGATTGCAGCTAACATCAGGCTCGTATCATAGGGCATTCCGTTGAATGCCATGTACACGACTTGAGAAAACAATGAGGCTCCGAACCAGACGAATATTGCGTACCAACTAATCGTCGATATTGACCAATCTTCCTGTTTCTCTGTCTCTCCCATAGTAACTAATCGACTTCGACCCACTTAAGAGATACCCTTTGATGTATCAATTAAAGCATTGTTTTTGAATTGATCACTCTTCTTCCAGCACTTTGAGCTTAGAAATCGCCGAATCTATAGCATCTATCCACTCTTTAGCAACTGCCTGTTCCCCACCGGATTCTGCTAATCTCTTTGACCAATGTTGTTCCTCTTCTGAATTTCCTAAGAACTTTTGAATCCTCTCTAAAGCGACCCAAGCCATTGGATTGAGGTGCTCTTCTTCTAAATCCCATGCGTTTTCAAAACACTCAAGCGCTCCATGCTCGCCAGAAACCTGACCCCGCTCTAACGCTACTAATCCGGCTTTAGACCAAGCAAGAGGTAGTCTTCCAATTAGTAGTCCTCTGAATACAAGCCATGTTTGACAGGCTCCAATTACAACTATTGTTGAAAATGCCGCATATTCTTCAAACACAGAAAGCGTGCCCCATTGCTCCGACATCAGCGCTGTTGCTGAAACTGAGAATAACACACCTGCGAAAGGTGCCACCACAACTTCATCCCGTGAATTGAGCATGTTGGGGATACCTCTAATCAATCCTAAAGCTCCATAAATTAACAAGAAAATGAGATGCACTTGGACCCCAGTTGGCCTAGGAGCGGTTTCGCCAACTAAGAGAAGAAAGGCGATTGATAGTAGAAGATACCCATATCTCTTAGATGGCCCTGGGAATGGTTGCCATTTGCTCATTGTAATCAGAGCAAGCGCAACCGCAAACTCCAGGGCCAGAAACCACCAAGTCTCCATTGGGTGAGGGAAGTGGGCACTCTTCTTGATTGTTGTCAAACACGGTGATAAGAACTGCCTCTAGATATTTCATAAGACCTATACAGTTGTTCGATAAGCAAAACTGTGGCTAATTCATGAGGAAATGTCATCGGTGATAATGAAATAGATTTGCGGCCATGGTCCTTGGGAAAACCATCAGCAGAACCGATTGCTAAATGAGTCTCCTTACTCGCAAGCCCCCATTCAGCAAACAATTCTGAAAACTTGTATGAGGTCATCATCTCTCCTGCCTCGTCAAGCAAAATCGCATCGCTTGGTATTCTTGAAAAATAATCTTCGTTAGATAATTTGGCACTATGAACCTCAAGTCTAACCTTAGATTTCAATCGCTGGGAATAATCATCGATAAGCCCTGCCATTTTCTTGTCAGAAGGTTTGCCGTGCAAATGAACAATTATTCGCCCCATGACCCGCCCAAGATGTTCAACCCCAAGACTATTGATGGTGTAGCCTGAGCAGAGAGCATGGGATGGTGGCCATTCAAGAGCAAGCGGAAAGGGCCCGCTATTCCCGACGTTATCCGCAAAGATACGCGTTCATGGCTCGCCGATTTACAAGAAACATGTGAAAGAAACTTTGATTCTCCTGAAGAAGCAAAGAGACAAATTCGGCAAATGGTAGGCGAATGGAAAGATGCTAATGATGAAGGAGTCATGGAGGACTCTTTACTTGAAGGATTGAACATGAGAGCATTTAGGATACTGAATTGCACAGATGAAGACTTTTCAAGTTGGTTAGATGATCTAAATTTTTGGAAACCCGGCTGGAGACCAGAAGGGTCCAGAGATACGGATGAATCATGAAGGAGAGCATTCCCCGCAGTAGCATGGCGAACGTAGGTAAGTTGCACATGTTGTACAGCTGCCCATTCTGTTGGAAGGTGCGCAGTCTTCTTGAGCACCTTGATATTGAACACGAAAGGGTGCAAGTTAATCCATTGAAACAAAAGAAGACCTTACCAAGTGCTCCTGAATGGAAAAAAGTCCCAGTTTGGGTCGATGCTAAGGAAGAAATCCATGTAGATTCAACACCTATAATGAAGCATATAGATGCAGTTCATAATGAAGGTAAATTATGGAATAATGGCGATGAAGCACGGCGTGACCAGTGGATGGCTTGGGTCGACTTGCACATGTCCAAGGCGACAATTCCAATCTTGTATGGAAGCATATTGTCTGCTCTAAAAACCACAACCAGGGTTTCTAAATTAGAAAATTTTGGATTCTTTTCCAAGCGACTTTATGCTTGGGCAGGGTTTCCGGTTATGTGGGGCATAATTGCTCGTAGCAGAGTGAAAAAGGATGGAAGAACCCCGAAAAAACTGTGGCACGACTTACTCACAGAGTTTGTTGGTGCATTCGAAGGAAAGCAATTCTTTGGAGGAGATTCTCCAGACCTTGTTGACATCGCAGCGTTTGGATATGTTCGCTCTATCTCTCCTTACCCCCAGTTTTCACAAATCAAAGAACACGAAATTGGCATGGAATGGTATAGGTCTGTTGAAGCAACTTTGAAGGTGTGAATATGGATTTTGTCGAAGATGTTTTTGGTCTTCGATTTATTAAAGTTGAACAATCAAAGGTCTTCTTAGGAACTGATAAAGGAGGCTGGGTTTATGCTAATGAAAGACCACGTCATAGAGTGGATTTGCCATCATATTTGATATTGGAAAGACCAATTTCTAAATCTCAGTTTGCTGAAATTATGGGGGGAGAGGATTCTTCTGACGAACCTAAAGATATGATTACGCACGAAGATATTGACCTATTATGTTCTAAATTATCATCTCACTTCGACGGCGAGGTTCGTAGACCAAGTCAATCTGAGTGGGAATGTGCTAAGGATAGTCTAATTCTTCCATGCGGATGGACCGAATTACTTGCTGATGAGGCAACTGGAAATCATAGAGGGGCGCCCTTAGATGGCAGACCCAGGGTTGGAGAAGTGATTGGCCCACTATCTGGGCACAGAGTTTCTCAAGCAGCGCATCCTACGCGTGAAGGTATTTTTGCAAGAGTCGCTACGCCAGGAGGCAGACCACTTCCAATGGTGGGTTTCAGGTTGGTAGTCTCGCCAGAAAGGAAAGGGGATTGTAAGATAGTTCCTGACAATGCAAACCTTATGGTAAATATTCGTAGTGAATTATTTTGGACTACGATATTGGGGATAATTCCGAGTTTTACGATTCCGATTCTCAGAGGTTTCGAATCGTATGCTATCGATGGGTGGTCAAACCTCCTATTCGGAGGACTTTGCGCCGGATTTGTAACGGGCGCATTTTGGAGACCTAGAAGGAAAACTTGGATCCTAAATTCAGATGGTGAAGTTAGTCATTTGACAGACTAGCCCAATACGACTCTTGGCGTATTGCATCCAGTGAACAAATTGCAGCCATATTGACAATATGCCGAACACCATCTGCTCTGGCAAGTAATTGGACTGGCTTGTCAAGCCCGTCTAAAATTGGCCCCGTCATTTCTGCATCAGCTAATTGTTCCAATAATTTGTAAGCGATATTTGCAGAAGCCAGGTTAGGACAAATCAGCACATTGGCAGGTCCGTCAAATGCCATGAAAGGATACTCAGACTGAACATCGATATCAAGAGCTGTGTCCGCTTGCATAGGCCCATCAATTTGCAATTTATGGTCCATCTCTCTAGCCATATTAATTGCATCTTCTATCCTTTCAGAGCGCTGTGCTCGGCTACTTCCGAAATTAGAAAATGACAACATAGCAACCTTTGGCTCGACACCAAATCTTCGAGCTACTTTTGCAGTTTGAACTGCGATGTCTGCAAGGGCTTTACTATCTGGGTAAACATTTACAGTGGCATCTCCAAGGAAAATTAGTCTACCCTTCACAACCATCATGTAACATCCAATAGCACAGTGGCTATCTTCATCACTACCAATTATCTCAAGACATGGTCGAAGAACATCTGCATAGTTTCGACTAATGCCTCCGAGGAAACCGTCTGCATCGCCGATTTCAACCATTTGAGCCGCAAAGTATGGCCGGCTCTTCAGCAATCTTTGGGCATCGGTAATTGTCATGCCTTTACGGCTTCGATTCTCTAATAATTCAAGGTCGTAATTCCCAATTCTTCTATCATCGTATCGAGGATTGGTTATTTCACATTCAAACTCGATATTCAACTCAGCCATTTTTTGATGAATACTTTCCACATTTCCAAGAAGTATCGGCTTACAGATATCCTGTTCAATGCATTGGGCTGCTGCACGAATTACCTTCTCATGGTCGCCTTCAGGGAATACAATTCTCTTGCCTCGGCCCTTTACTTGATTGAATACTCCGCGCATTACTGAATATGACATTCCCAATCTTGCTTCAAGGGACTCCTTGTACGCTTGTTTGTCAAAATCCTCTGGCTTAATCGCCGCCACTCCTTCATTTACAGCTGCTTCAGCAACATCTGCCGCTTCCCAAATCAAGACTCTACGGTCAAACGGTTTTGGAATAATATATTCTGGGCCGTATTGCATTGATTCGCCAGAATAGGCATGTGCAATATAATCTGGAACTGGCTCCTTCGCTAACTTGGCTAGAGCATGTGTAGCCGCCATCTTCATTCCAGGGGTGATGTCTCTTGCTCTAACGTCTAGGGCTCCGCGGAAAATGTATGGAAATCCAAGAACATTGTTTACCTGATTAGGGAAATCAGACCTACCTGTTGCAATAATAGCATCGTCACGCACGGCTAGAACTTCATGTGGCATAATTTCAGGAGTTGGATTTGCAAGAGCAAATATAATTGGTTTAGCGGCCATCTTAGCGACCATTTCCCCGCTAACCAACCCTCCTCTAGATAGCCCGAGTAAAACATCGGCACCAACTAACGCATCTGCTAAATCGCCATCCGCTCTTTCAACAGCAAACTTTGCTTTGTATTCGTTTAATTCACCTGCATCAAGTCTTCTTTTAGTCATGATTCCTTGTGAATCACACATCAAAATATTTTCCACATTTACTCCAAGAGCAAGGTAATGTGAAGCACAAGCGATTGCTGATGCACCCGCTCCAGCCACTACCACTTTGATTGTAGCTAGGTCTTTGCCCTGTAATTCAGCAGCATTTAGTAAAGCGGCGCCTGAAATAATCGCTGTACCGTGTTGGTCATCATGCATTACCGGGATATTTGTGGCTTCAGCAATTCTCCTCTCGATTTCAAAACATTCCGGCGCTTTGATGTCTTCAAGGTTTATCCCACCAAATGTCGGGGCAATATTACAAACTGTTTTGATAAATTCTTCAGGGTCTTCGGTATCGACCTGAATATCAAAAACATCGATGTCGGCGAAGGTTTTCAAGAGTAATCCCTTACCTTCCATTACAGGTTTAGACGCTAATGCTCCAATATTTCCAAGCCCTAGTACGGCGGTACCATTGGAAATAACTGCTACTAAGTTTCCCTTCGAAGTATACCGATAGGCATCTTCGGGCCTCTCAGCAATTTCAAGGCAAGGATATGCGACCCCGGGAGAATAGGCTAGAGATAATTCGTGTGAAGTCGAATGAGGTTTTGTGGGCATGACTTTGATCTTGCCACGCGGAGATGCTTCATGATAATCGAGAGCTTCTTGTTTGATGGTTCGATCACGCCAATCCTCGTCCATTTTCATCTCTCCAAACGATACCTCGTACAGTACGGGGTTTGACCTTTTTGTGAAACATAACCCGATTCGGGCGATATTTGGAATGATTTTTTTATACGGGAGCAGGAAATAAAAACGTGCTAAAGTCGATTCAATCTAATATTAGCAAGAAAAACAACTGGGCATTCGATTGATATACCATTGCAAACGGATGGGAAATATGAACAATCTGAACAGGGCCACAGGCCCTGCTAGTGCTGGCGCTCGAGCCCTCTTACTCGTGACAGTTATGTTGTTGGCATCTTTAGGCCCAATTCTATCATCGCCACTGGTCAGTGCACATGATACGGGCAGTAGTACAATTTGGCCAAAAGAAGGGTCTGAAGATACAGGTTGGGTTTTGCTAAACGCCACTGGTGCAAATGCGATTAATGGCTCCCAAGCAACCGCAGATTGGATGTTGAATTTCGCTCCGGGTGCAACGTTAGAGAATGTATCCATGGAAGTTAGAGTCGATGGCTCTGACGGAGTTTCGATCCAGGAACCTCTTCTGCTTTCGCCAGACACTGGGCAGGTATTGTTTGACTGGAGAGGGAATGGCTGGTTAGGCCAGTCTTTCGGCTTCGATGGAAATAATCCCCACCAAGGGAGGCTTTCACCAAACGCAGATGTTGGCGCTACAGTCACGGTACCTTCCTCTTCAGAAATCACTGATTTTGTTCTTGAGGTTCTAGCTCCTGCTGACCCGTTCACATCACTTGTACCCGTACAGATTTACATCGAAGACTATGAAATTCATCCAGCAGATGGAAGAATGTACATGGCTATTGGCGATACAATTTCTGTACTAGACGCAAAGTCTTCGCCGAATATAATTGATTTATTCGAACTTGAGAACGGCGCAGACGACAATTATGTTACTGACCTAGAAATGGATGCTGCGAACAACAGAATGCTCGTCACCACTAGTTCTGGTGAACTTCATTCAGTCGATTTAGATGACACCAGTTGGAATGCCGACTTGCCTGCTGAGCCTTCGGGTGGAGCTTGGAACCAAGTTCATGTTGGCAGTAATGGAGACTTGTTTGCATTCAGCCAATCTGGCATTTTCACGCTTAACACAGCAGGTACTGGCTGGACGCTTGAACAAGCAAGTTCCACTAGCAATTGGCCTGCAGGAACACCAGAGGAAACCTTTGAACACAATGGCATAATCTATGCTGCGATAATTGGAGGAGGAGTTGGAAGGTGGGATGTATCTGCAATGTCTGCATTGGCGCCTTGGTCGACTGCAAACAACTTGCATTCAGATGATATCAGCGAATTTGCAGTTTCGGGTAACCAATTGCTAATTTCTTCATATGATGCAGGAATTGCTAGGAGAGATCTGTCTGGTAACTTTTGGTTGGCTACTTGGAATGACGGCAATTGGTTGTCGTCAAATGATGTGAAGGGAATGACCGTCGTCAACAATGATATTCTAATTCTAGCCGACACGACAGTGCACACATACGATACAAGTACTGGTACATTCGCGGCTAATACTGCTCTGTCCTCCATAGGTCAAATGAATGGTGGACAAAATATCATTTATTGGCCAGCAGCAGGGGCAAGAAGCCCAAATAACGATACTGTATTGGTCACCGATGGTAGTGCCGTATTTGCAATGCTGGAACCAGGAAATACTCCGCTATACACTGGTGACTTTGTGATTGGCAGTAGCCCTTCATCCGGCGACATGACTGATGCAATGCAGTTCGATGGAGTCATTTATGTTGGAAGTGAAAACTACCTAGATAGGTATTCAATTAGTCAAGCAAGATGGCTTTCATCAATCGACATGGGCGATGATGTTTCCCAAATTGTAAATGATGGAGTCAATGTATTGGTAGGAACATTAGGAAGTGGAGTGCACGTTGTTGACACTATGGGCAATGTACTGGATACTTGGGACATAGCAGATGGTATGCAGTCAGATATCATTTCTGGATTGGATGCTGAAGGGGATTGGGTCGTTACTATTCATCCACAAGATGGAGCAACCGCTTTCAACTCGTCTTCTTCTACTTCAATCGTTAACTTAAATGAAGGAAATAGTGACCTCGATAGCGATTCGCCCACAGGTGTTGCAATACACAATGGAGTTGCATATATCGGAACATCTGATGATGGTCTAAACCGCTACATTATCGAAAACAATACTTTCCTAGGATCATGGGTATCCACTGGAATTAATGATGTCGATTTCGCACCAGTTGCGATTTATGGAACCAATCCTCAAATCTTACACATGGGCCTACCGGGTTATGGAGTGGCAAGAAAGGACCTTTCAACTGGTGAAATATTGATTCCACTTACAGTCGAGCCAGATAGAGGTAATGCTGGCTCTACAGAAGTACTTCCTAGTAATCAGGTATTCGCCTTGGAAGAAAATACTGTGAGTGGCGGATTATACATCGGTACAGGCGACGGTGCAATTGTCTGGAATGGTAACTCAGCCACAGCCCTCAGCCAAGGCAGCAGTTGGAATTTACAACCTGACCAACATTTTGATTTCATATTCGATGGCTCAACTGCATACTCAGCAACAAATATTGGCGTATGTAAATACAGTCAAACTTCAATTCAAGATTGTGTAAATGCGCAAGATGGGATGCCAAATTGGGGAGTTTATTCTATCGGCATGAATAGTTCTACCGTATTTGGCGGGACTACCAGTGGGGTCGGAATTATCGATAAGTCGTCATTCTCCGTAACTGGTACCTGGGAAGCAGGAGAAGAAACTGATAACGCCTTAGTGGTCGTTATTGATGACATTGCATATATCGGGCTTAACGGCATTGGTGTTGCAAGATATGACGTTCCAAACAATAATTGGTTAACCACTTGGACTGAAGACAATTACCTAGATGGAGGAAATGAAGAAGTTACTGGATTGGTTGCAGATTTCAGACCAGGGCACATCTGGGTTGGAGGAAGTGATGGTTTCCAGCTACTCAATGTTACCACTGGTTCAGAAGTTTATGATATTGAGATAACTGACAGTCTCTATTCAGGAAATGGCGAACCATACGATTTAGCGATCTACGGCGACACGCTATACTACCATCAGCAGTACTCTTCAGATAGCGTCTATCGAATTGATATTGCGAACTTTACATCAAAATCTGCACTTGATGCAGGCTCCCAAGTCGATGAAAATGGAGGAGATGTATACGGCCTAGAGATTATCGGCGATGTGCTTCATGTATCGGTTGCTAGCGGACAGTGGTGGCAAACACAAGGCAGCGGAGGAATTGCACTTTACAACCTTACCACTGATTCATGGCAGGCTGAATTGATGCCTAGCGGCTCGGTAGATAGAGTGACTTCTTTCATCTCTTCAGCCGGAACAAATTGGATATCTTGGGGCGAATCTAAACTCGAAGCATTTGCTTCGAACGGAAGTAAAATTGGAGAATGGGATAACTTTGAATTCCCGATTCGAGAAATCCTAGAATTTGATGGTGAAATATTATTCGCAACCGAAGATGGCGTCGCTAGATTTGATGAATCTAGTTCTTCTTGGTTAAGCACCTGGACTGCAGGTTCTGGATTACCAAACTCTGCAGATGATATTGTTTACGAGTTGTGGACAAATGGTACAGACTTAGTCGTAGGTACAGCAAGGAATCAGGGATGGCAAGGGCTTGATGGAGAAATTATGCACCTAGACGGCACGGGAGCTTGGACTTCGTGGGACACGGGTACCAATGGAATACCAAATGGGTACCCGATTGGAATGGCCATGTGCGCAGGAATATTCCACGTTTCAGTAACTGCAAACAACGGCGGAGTTGCCAGATTTGACTTAGCCAATGGAACTGTCTTATCGACTTTCACAACCTCTACTCGATTGGCAGACGGTGAAGCTGCTGCGGTGGCTTGTGATGATTCAAGTAACATTCTCTACGTAGGATACAATGACGATTCTGAGCCAATCTCTCGACACGATTACAATACTGGCCTTTGGTTATCTGAACTTACATCCTCTTCACACAATATTCCAACAGACCCTGTCTGGTGGGGTGCAATGGAATTCGCAGGAGGAAAACTGGCTATTGGTTACGATATTGGAACACAAGGTGACAATGTAATCGGAGGCGGATACGCAGTACTCTCTGCCAATGGTGCTACAGTGGGAACAGCGAGTATCCTATCCACTGGTTCTGCTGTTTCTTCAATAGATTGGCTTGGCACCCAATGGCTAATCGGCCAAGCAGGAGGGACTTCAGGATATTCTCATGTAGACACATTGGGTCAATTAGGACAGAACACTCTTCATGCATTACCTAACTTAGTCAGCGGTCAAGTAACTTCAATGGTTGGAAACCAAACTCACCTTTGGGTTGCTTCAGCCTCATGGCAGAACACCGGTTCTGGAGTTCTACAGGGATTAAAATTAGCGAATGGTTCAGTAGAGTGGCAAAAGGGATGGACTATCCCTGCAAATGCTGCCGTTACTGATATCGAATTGGTAGGAACTGACCTGTACCTCGCTAGCAACAACCGAGGGCTCAGGATGTTAGATACCACTACTGGTACGCTACAAGCTCTTCCTACGGGAATACATAATTTCCAAGATGGTCTTGCTGTTGTAGGGGATGATTTGTTCATCGGTTTACAGGGTTCAGGGACATCATCTGCTGGAATTCAAGTTTTCAATACAACATCTAACGCATATACTGCAGGAAGGTTACTTGCTGGTTTACCTTCAAACAATGTAAACGGATTTTTGACAGTCTCGAATAATATTGGTGATGAAACAATCTACATAGCAACAAATAACGGTGTGGGTAGATGGAATAGCACAGGAAATACTTGGGATACCGCATGGACCGCTCTCGACGGTTTACCAATATCTTATGTCGAAGATATTATCGAATTTGATGGGAATATCTGGATGGCTACACCAAGTGGATTATCGATGTATGATACAACTGCAAACTCATTCTCCACCTTCACAGCTGCTGATGGAATGATGGGCACATCTAGTTGGGCCTTAGTAGGAAAAACAACTTCTTCTGCAGGCACGCCTAGTTTGTTCATATCGCATGATGGCAGAGGTACTGAAAGACCAGGAATTACTCAATTCAATGCTGGCAATCAAACTATTATTGATCTACACCAATTTGACCAATTGCCTTCAAACTCGGTTACTGCGGTCGCCTCAGACATTTGGGGAGTTCATATTGCAACGGACATAGGACCTCTAGTTCACTGGGTACGAAGTAGTAATCAATTCAACACAGGACCTAATGTATTCTCTATGGAAGATTGGCCTGTTTACAGTATGCGGTCTGATGGTTCATACCTACTCGCAATTGGAGATAACGGAGGGACCGTTATACAAGCAGGTATCAATGGAAACCCAATAATTGGCCGCTACAGTGCACAAGATGCAACTGGTGGTAGCGTTGTTTCAAATTCATACGTGACTATCTCAACATCTAATGGACTGAAAGTTTGGTCATTGAATACCGGTGACGAGGTTGAATCCTTTGACCTAAGAAGGGCTGACCCTCTATCATTAGGATTCCAGTTACAATTCCAAGATGTTACAGATTATACTCACCCAGGGATGCAAGTTGTATTAGTCGACTCTGCAAATGCTGTTACATTGAGTGATGATGGAACCGCAGGTGCTCATGGAATATCTATGCAGAACGTTCCTCTGACATTCTCCTCGCCAGTAGATGGCGCTGCTACATGGGCTAAGTTAGTTGGTATGAAATGGAACTCTACTGTTAATCTCTCCAACGACCCTACGTTCATTACCAGTATGCAATATGCAATTGATAATGGAATATTGATCAATGGAACTCGCCATGTTAATCTTCAAGTTAGTTCTCCATCCAATGGCAGCATGTGGGTCAAACTGACCTACGATTGGTTCAGAACTGAAACTCCAATACAAGGACTCTCTCTATGGGATAGGCCTGACGACGGCGGCTCTACTCTAATGGCAAATTGGACCTTAGTTCACGATGAGGACTTCTCAAGATATCTCGTTTATCTGAACGAAGGACCGTGGACTTCACAACCGACTGTATCTGAATTACAACCTCGAACGCCTGATGCTTCAGTCAGCCTGCACTCTAGGCTACAGACTGAAATTACAACTATTGAAGGACAATCTCTTCAAGACGGGGTTGAATATTGGGCAGTTGTTGTAGTAGAATACAACGATGGAAGATTTGGAATCCCTTCTACGCCATTTGGCCCAGCTACACCTTCCGATGAAGTCCCTCTACCTCCTGCATGGGCTACCGCTGTATCAGGAGACCAATTTGTTGCTGTTGATGGTGAAGTCTTTGCTGAATGGGCAAGATGTAATGCATTGGACCTTGCAAGTACTCACGTTTACGCATCTACAACTGAAGTTACCGATGCTCTAGGCTTGACTCTAAACGCTGAAATCTTACCGCAAGTAGGTAACGTCAGCACTCTAACTTTGGAAGCAGGTAAGCCACACTGGCTTGCATTCACTTGTGTTGATGAATCCGGTCAGGAGGATTTGATGAATGCAACAGTGATTGGTCCAGTAGTACCTACAGGAGGAGTCAATGACGGCGTTCCTCCGCCAAAACTCACCGGCGTTTGGGCAGAAGATGTTCCTGAAGACGACGGCGGAAGAGTGCAGATGGGCTGGGATAATTCCGTTGCCAGTGACTGTGCCTATGTTGTAATTTACATGGTACCAATAAACATTGAAGGAGGAATTGATGAGCAACAGATACCTCCTTCAAATGTTGATGGAATGGAGGAAGCAGCAATCGTTCCAGATTGTGAAACTAATATGACAATCATCGATTCAATTGGTGAAACTCAATTGATTGACGGTCAAGCATATTGGATCGGAGCAGTAGCTTATGACAAGTGGCTCAATGGAGATACTGGGGATGTAACGATTCTAGAAGTTACGCCATATGTCAACAATATCGATGGTGCTACTGAACCTGATAGAATCGTTGAACTAAACGCTTGGGACCACCCTGATGATGACGGTACTGCAATAGATGTATCATGGGCTCCAACCGAAGTTGATGACTTCGATTACTATGTTATCTGGGTTGCAGAATATCCATTGGATGACCTGACTGACTTCTGGGTTGAGGCAGGAACTGAGCCAGGAAAATGTGGCTGTATCGTGTTGAACAAACAATGGATTGATACTGAAAAGAGTCCTATTCAGTTGACTTTGAATACAGCACTGTATGGAGGAAGTAGTATTTCTTCAGCATTACCAGGTCAGATTCAGCCAGATATTGAGTTGTATGTGGCAATAACAGTTCACGATATCAAGGGCAACGTACACCTTGACAATTTGAACACAGCTATGGTTACGCCTATCGACAATCTAGCAGATACTACACCTCCTGAGCGCCTTGAAGATATTGACCTGTATGATATGCCAAGTGATGACGGTACTGCAGTTCAACTAGAGTTTGCATTATCAGAATCTAGTGATATCGGTAGTTACGAAGTTTATGCTGCTGCATTCTCCTTCACATCGGTAGGCGCTGATGGAAATGGCCCTCAGAACCCAATAGCTACTTTCGACAGAAGTCCAGAGTTACCGCTAACTATCGAGATCTTAGCATACGATGCTTTGGTTATTCCAAACCTGCCTGTTACAGTTGCAGTAGTTGCTGTTGATTCTTCAGGAAATGCGTACAGAAATAATTTAGTTACATCAACCGCTATCGCTATCGATGATGGTGTTGATGATAAGGCAGCGTACTTACCTGACATTGAAGGTTTAGAATTAGAATGGGTCGATGATTCCATATTGGCATCTTGGGACCACAGTACTGACCCAAGTGTTCGCTCATATGTCGTATACATCTCTGATACTGAATTTAGTGAAGTTGTAGATGCTGAGATGGTTGGTGAATCTGGTTCATCAGATTCGTTCATGATTACTCCAAGTGTCTTCCCTGAACTAAGTGATGATACAACTTGGTGGATTGGAGTTTCTGCTAAAGATAGCCAATTCAGCCGTGAGATTATTGATTCTGAAAGGATTGACCCTCCTGGCAAATCCGGTAGTGGAGAAGACTCCTCCGATGGTGATGATTCGTCTACAAACTTGGGAGAATTATTGACTACAGACAACATGATTTTAGCAGGCTTACTTCTTGTGACAGTAATCCTACTCATCCTAGTATTCAGAGGACGAGGAGGAAGTCCTACAAAGAACAAGGATTGGGAATTGCAAGAAGCTACTTGGGGAATTCAAGCCAGAGATGGCTGGGATGATTCGGGAAGTTTCGGGGGACAGGTTGCACCACCTGTCGCACCGCCGGCAGCCATACAGCCAGCTCAACAGAGTGACATTTACGCGGCTGCACAGCGTATCGAGGAACCTGCTCAACAGCAACAACCTCAGCGTTGGACACAGCCTGTTCAGCAACAGCAGCCTGCACAGGGAGGAATAGACACCTCCTTCTTGGATGACTTGTTGTGATTACATGATGGAGGG